>Ga0302271_10000795_pt1 | contig 30944 bp, 44 predicted proteins | sample III_Bog_N1_1_FD_198767 | JGI IMG/M metagenome (GOLD analysis project Ga0302271, IMG submission 198767) | Peat permafrost microbial communities from Stordalen Mire near Abisko, Sweden - III_Bog_N1_1 | ecosystem: Environmental > Terrestrial > Soil > Wetlands > Peat | place: Sweden: Abisko... | reverse complement strand
ATAGAAGTTTCTGGTAATACCAGACAAGATGCATTATTAAATATTTGTAAACACCCTGATATAAGTCTAGAAATACAAGCCCAAGTAAGGAGGTTATTTTGAATAACTACGAAAGAATAAAGAATATGAGCATTGAGGAAATGGCAGAATTCTTAGAAGAGCTTTCGGGCGATAAAAAAATAACCTGTAATTTGTGTAGGACATTTAGAAAATGCCAAGACGGACTGTGTATAACTATAAAACAATATTTAACAGGAGGCAACTAATGAGTGAAGAAAAAGAATATAACTGCGAGTTTTTGCAAGGTTCCAAAGTGTGGTGTAGCAAAATCGCAGACTTAGAACAACAACTCCAACAACTCAAAGAGGAAAATAAACGTTTAACAAAAATATTTGATAAATATAATTCAAAAATAAGAGAATTTGACGAACTTAACAACCTCGCCCAAGAAAACAAACAGATGAGGGAACTTATAAAAGAAAATGCCACTTGGTGTGATGCTTGCCAAAATAGTGAGCAAAGCGTAGACAATTGTTGTGAATGTTGGGATAAATTAATAGAGAACAACAAACAAGCCCTTAAACCGCAAGAATCCCAACAAAAGACTTTTACGGTTGAGGAAATTAAGAAAATAATAGGAAAACATAGAAAAAATTATTCATCTGTCTATAATGATTTTTTACATAATGAATTAGATAGTTTACTTGAAGAATTTGAAAAGGCGGTGAGTAGATGAGTAAAGGCTGGGTTAATAAAATAGGTAATATTAATATTCAAATAGGAATGTATGAACTTGATTATTTTTGTATAGGTTTTATTTTAAGAATAATACCTAAATCAAAACATTTTATACAGGCACATTTGAAGTTAATATGGTATGAGTTTGATTTTTATGTATCGAAAACAATAAATGGGGCGGTGGGGTAGATGAAGATAGCATACTTGAATCTATCAAGCAAACAATGGAAAGGGTTAAATAATGGCTAAACTGTATGTAAATAATAATGAAATAAATTTTAAGGTGAGATTCAAATCTGACAGTTACAAAAACAAAACAATTACTTATGAAATAAAACCTGATATATCTTTAAACGGATATGAATTTGAAAAAATTGAAGATTTTATTACCGATTGCATAAACACACTTAATTAACTAAACAAAGAGGCTATTTCTAAAATGGAAACAACCACGGAAGGAGATTAAAAATTGGAATTAACAGCGAGAAAAATATTAGGTTATATAATTGTATCACCGTTTTTGATACTTTTGGGGTCATTAGTATTCCTTAGTGCGGTTATTATAGGGATTTTAGGACTACCTTTTTACGTTGGAAGTTGCCTAATAAAATCAGAAAGTATTATAGGCCTTTACAAGTTTATTTTACTAGATTATGGACTTCTTATTTTTAGAATGTTTGAGGAAGATTAGTCAAAGGGAAAATAATGAAAAAATATACAATGAATGATGATTTACAACAATATCCGCGTTTTTTCTTTGATGAATTAACGCGATCTGTTCTGCCTGAATCAGAAATGGAACAGCGCAATTCTATGATTTTTAGAAATTATCAAAGACATCACTATGTTGAAAAGACCATGCGAAAAAATAATCCTGAAGAATACAAAAAATTTGAACATTTACAAAAAATGATATTTGTCCCAGCGCAAATGAATTATGATTTAAGTTCAGGCATGAGCGAAAATAGGTTTTTCCACAAATGGGGAATCAAAAAATACGAGCTTATTTTCAAAAAATACTATTCAATTGAATAGTTGTTTTATTTTTCAAAACAGGTAAGAATGTATATGTCGGGATTGACTAAAGCTCTTGAGTACGTGAGTAAAACACGGAAACCTTTATAGGTAGGGTAAGCCCTTGATGGTAAGAAGAGAACGACATAAATAGGACGTAATGTCTTTATTTTTTGGAAGGGTTAAAAATGGGTTTTATTAAATGTTGCGGGCATTCTGTGAGTGCCGATATCTTTATGTTAGTTCCAGATAAAAATTCAAGTTGGGCGATATTAAAAGATATGAAAGATGTTTGCCCTCATTGTCATAATTATAAAATTCAAATTGACAAAATTGACAATACAGGAGTATTCCAATCCATTGTTTATGAAAATGAAAAAGCTTATGCGATGCGCAAAAAATTAATAGAATCTAAATCAATTGCGTTCCCTATAATTCAAAAAGATAGTGTCGTTGGCTCTGCTTTTTATCTAAATTATTCAGAGTATGGCAAAAAGAAAAAATGCTATTCAAATCTTTCTACACTAAAAATGGGATTATTTGACAACTCTGAATATGTAAGAAGAGACCTAGTAGCCGTATGAATTTTGTCTGTTCTAACCGAGAATATTTATCAAACATTCTCGATGATATTAAAAATAATTATGAAACAGGGTCTATCGTTAATATTTCATACGATATTATAAAACAACAAAAGACCTATGATCAGATAAAATATATTTTTGGCGGATTAATAAAAAGCTTAAGAAAATTCTTTAACGAACTCGGCTATGAATATGATTCAATAATGATTAAAGATTGGCTTTATTGTGCATGTAAGGTTTTCAAGGTTGAATATATGCCAAATGGTTTGCCATTTATAACTGGCAATACCTTATCAGAAATGACAAAACGTGAGGCGTCAAAGTTCATTCAAGATGTAATTTTTTACATTGATAACTCTACAATATTAAAAGATTTTATATTACCGCCTGATATGCGCTATTGTTGGACACATAATGTAACAAATGAAGTAATAGCGCATATCAAACAAGAAAAAATAAACAACTTTGATAGTTACTATTTGAGACATCAAAGTAAACTAACTTGCATAAAGTGTGGCGCAAAGGGTGGAATGGTTTACCATTTAAAGCGCACAGACAACAAGGATTATTTAACGATTCCTCTGTGTGGTAATTGCTATAATAAAGTAAATACACACGGTGAATCATACCTAACAAAAGATATTAAGGCCGTATTAAATGGCTTATCAATAGATGATTTTTGCTTATCAGCATATCATTATTGGAAAAAACATTATTAAATTTTTGTACATCCTTAGTCTATATTTACTATTATGTTTCGGCTTTGTAATAGTTGTATTTTAGCTCCGAGAAATCGGGGCTTTATTTTTATATAAAACCTCCTTTTAATCAAAACTTTGATGAGTGTTTGTCTTTTGATAAGCACTCACAGGGTTATAAAAGGGGTATCAATAGGGGGATAAAAATGTGGGAATTAATTAAGAAAATCTTTTGTATACATAAATATGTGGGTTATTGGAATATTTCAGGTATTGGCGGTGGAGAAGTCTACATGTATTGCGAAAAATGTGGGCATCCGAAACGTATTATATATAGACATAATGTAGTTCATTAATTAAAGATAGGGCGATAAATGGCACAAATAAATATAAATGTTAGAGAAGTAATAGATAAGGCGTTAGAAAAGTTATTTAATGAAGGCTTTACGATGTATATATGCTTTCAAGCTGAAAACAATTGTATCTTAGGTGTTGCAAGTTCAGAAGAAAGAGCAAAAAAAATATGTTCACAAAGTGGTGATAGTTATTTCCCTATAATTATCAATAAAGATTATGGTAGAGAAGTTATATCTAGCAATGACATTGCTGTGTATAATATTGATGGTGTTTTCATTCAAGGTTATACAAATGTAATGAAGATGACCAACAATGGCTAGAGAGTTCGCTAAGAATTTTTATAACTCAAAAATTTGGCGCGATACACAAAAGCTTTATAAACAAAGTAAGTTCGGAGTATGTGAACGGTGCGGACGTCCTCATATAGAAATGATTGTCCATCACAAGGTATACTTAACACCTGAAAATATAATAGACCCAGACATCGCATTGAACTTTGATAACCTTGAACTGCTTTGTATTGTCTGCCATAACAAAGAACACTTTCAAAAGTACTCACCAGTGCGTGAGGACGTTGTATTTAATGAGCAAGGCGAACTTGTAAAGAAGAATATTAACAATGATACCCCCCTATAAAGCATTAAAAACCGCATTTTCTAAACACCGTATGCCAAGACAGGAAAAATGTATAAGTCTTGCGCGAGGGGGGTGTGGTATTTTTAAAAAAGGTTAGAAAACAGATATGGCAAGCAAAACAGCTAAAAAAACTACAAAAACGAAGAAAACCGCAGAGAAAATTGATATAACGTTTGGAAATGAAGACGATTCAAATGGAACATCTTTTTATTCAAAAGAAAAAAAACAAACTTTTATTGCAAATGAAAAAACGCGGCTCACTAAAATTTTTAAAGATATTTCGGCAGATAAAAAGAAATTAATTAATTCTTTAATCGATGAATTAGCCTTCATGTTTGCAACGTTAAAAGACTTAAAAGAACTGATTAAACGTGATGGAGCTGTAGAATCTTATAAGAATGGGGCAAACCAATACGGCAAGAAGAAAAGCGCGGCGGTTGAAGTTTACAACACTATGGTAAAAAATTATGCCTCAATAAATAAACAGTTAGTTGATTTATTGCCAAAGAGTGAGACGCCTATTGATGATGGAATGGACGACTTTTTGAATCAAAGATAAGAATAAAATATGAGTAAATATCCTGATAACTATAATCCGATAGTTGAATACTACGACGCAATAGAATCAGGCGCAATTATTACAAGTATTAAAGTTAAGGCAGTTTATAAAAAATTAGTTAATGACATTAAAAATCCTTTATGGGAATGGGAGTATAACGCAAAGCGTGCAATACACGCAATTGATTTTATAGAAATTTATTGTAAACATTCTAAGGGTAAATGGGGCGGTAAGCCCATTATTTTAGAGTTATGGCAAAAAGCTTTTCTTGCGGCTATCTTTGGAATAATTCATAAAATAGATTTAACAAGAAAGTTTCGCGAAGTCTTCTTGATGGTTGCGAGAAAAAATGGTAAGTCCGTTATCGGTTCAGGCATTGCCTTATATTTGCTTTTTGCAGATGGTGAACCCGGAGCGGAAATTTATTCACTAGCGACAAAACGTGATCAGGCCAAAATCGTTTGGGATGAATCCAAGCGGATGATAATGAAGTCCCCAGCATTGAATAAACGACTAAAAAGATTAGTCGGTGAAATTCAATATCCAAAAGGTGATGGTAGTTTTAAACCGCTTTGTTCCGATTCGAATTCATTAGACGGATTAAATGTCCATGGTGCAATCATCGATGAATTGCATGAAATCAAAGACAAGAATTTATATGATGTTGTTGTTGATGGCACGAGCGCCAGAGAACAGCCACTTGTTTTAATTATTACGACGGCTGGTACTACAAGAGAAAACATTTTTGACCTTAAATATGATGAAGCGACAAACGTTATATTTGAAATTGATGGTTACAAAGATGAAAGATTTTTCCCTATAGTTTATGAGTTAGATAAACGGGAAGAATGGACTAATGAAAAAACTTGGATAAAAGCAAATCCTAACCTTGGCGTTTCAAAAAGTTTAGACCAGTTACAAAACAAAGTTCATAAAGCAAAAGCAAATCCGCTATTGGTTAAAAATCTTTTAACCAAAGATTTTAATGTTAGAGAAACTACGTCAGAGGCGTGGTTGACATTTGAACAGGTTAACAATGAAGCAAAGTTTGATATTTCTGAATTAAAACCTACCTATGGTATTGGTGGAACTGATTTATCAAAGACAACTGATTTATGTTCAGCTTGTATGTTGTTTAAAGTTCCAAATGACGAAACTGTTTACGTTGAACAAATGTACTGGTTGCCTGAAGAACTACTAGCAAAAAGAGTTAAAGAAGATAATATACCTTATGATATTTGGCATGAGCAAGGGTTGTTAAGAATTTGCCAAGGCAATAGCATAAACCCACATGACGTTACTGAGTGGTACATCGAGTTGATGGAGCAAAAAGGGATTTACCTATTTAAAGACGGTTACGATCCATGGTGCGCTAAATATTGGGTTGAAGATATGACAGGTTACTTCGGCGATGTAATGACGCCCGTCATCCAAGGTAAAAAAACATTATCAAATCCGATGAGGCTATTAGGCGCACATTTGGATTCCAAACTTATTAATTATAATAACAATCCAATTACTAAATGGTGCTTGACAAATACCAGTATTGATATTGATAAAAATGATAATATTCAGCCTTGTAAAACCTCAAATTCACGTCGACGAATCGATGGAACGGCCGCGATGTTAGACGCCTTTGTTGTTCTTTGCGACAACAAAGATGATTATACAAATTTAATAGCAGGATAGAATGAGTTTAAAAGCAGAAATTAGAAGTTTATTTGGAAATATGTTTGGTAACAAACCCGTAAGCATTCAGGGTTCAACTGATTTCAAATTACTCAACGATTTTATCCCATATTTTTATAATTATAGTGGTAATTTATATGATAGTGCGGTTGTCCGTAGTTGTATTCATACGGTTGCAAGCCACGCGGCAAAATTAAAGCCAAAACATTTTTATAGAAAAAATAAAATAACGGGCGCGGATTCTTTCGATAGACTTTTGAGCTTGCGTCCTAACGAATATATGAACACTTACGATTTTATTTATAAGACTGTAAGTCAATTGTATTCAAGCAATAACGCTTTCATCTATATAAGAATTGATGATACTGGTGCTATATCAGGGCTTTATCCTATCAACTATAATCAAATAAAATTGATTGATGTTGATGGCGAAATGTTTGCACAGTTTTTATTTAGAACTGGTATACAAGTCTGTATTCCTTATTCTCAGTTAATACATATAAGACGGCATTATAACAATAATGATATGTTTGGTGATGACGCAATGCAACCATTGCAACCGACGTTGGATGTTTTAACTACAATTGACCAAGGTGTTATTAACGCAATAAAATCAAGCGCGTTTGTCAGAGGCCTTTTAAAATTTAAAACAATTCAAGCCGATTCGGTTATTAAAAAGACAAAAGATGAATTTGTTACAGATTATTTAAACATCAATAACAATAACGGGATTGCGGCACTTGATACCAAGGCGGATTTTATACCGCTTTCACTTGACCCCAAAATGGCAGATGACAAACAAACGGCTTTGTTCAGAGATAATATTTATCGCTATTTCAATGTATCTGAAAAAATTATCAAATCTGAATATAACGAAGATGATTACAATGCTTTTTATAACTCGGTTATAGAACCGATTGCAATACAATTTAGCCTTGAATTTACCTCAAAAATGTTCACCCCAACAGAAATAAGTTATGGCAATGAGATTCAATTTAGTGCCGATAGAATGATGTTTGCAAATTTACAAACTAAAAAAGATGCAATTAAGGACTTGATGGCATTGGGTATATTCAGCATAAACGAATCAAGAGAAATTTTAGAATTGTCTAAACTAGATGAAGATTATGCAGATAAACATATTGTCAGTTTGAATTATGTAGACGCCTCAAAAGCTAATCAATATCAAGGAGTAGGAAACGATGACAAACCAACCGACAACAAAGATGACAACTCCAACGGAGATGAGAACAAAAACGATAATTAGAAATTGTGAACTCCGTGGTACTGCATGCAACGAAGAAAACGGCGACATGATTCTTGAAGGTTATGCGGCCGTCTTTGATAGTCCAACTGTCTTATATGAAATAGATGGGGTTCAGTATAAGGAAACCTTGGAAAGAAACGCTTTCCAAAATACTGAAATGAAAGATTGTTGTATGAAATACAACCACGATGATAGTGCCTTATTGTTGGCGCGCACTCGTGGGGGTAGTTTAAATGTTTCCATTGACGATGTTGGTTTGAAATTCAGGGCAAAATTATTTAATACAACATTTGCGAGAGACATTTACACACTTGTAAAAGAAGGCGGATTGGATAAGTGTTCTTTTGCTTTTACGATAAAAGATGATTCGTACGATAAAAAATCTCGTACAAGAACTATAAAACAAATAAAGGAACTATACGACGTTTCGGTTGTTGATATCCCAGCATATGACGATACGAGCGTGGTTGCTAGAAGTTACTTTGAACTGGTGAGGGAAAAGGAACATGCTCTGGTGAGAGAAAAACTAGCTAAACAATTATTAGTTCGTACTTATTTATAAAGGCTGATGCCTTTTGTTATGGTGCCTTTAGGGGTGCTACTTGTTATGTAAAAAATTTAAGAAAAGGAAAACAAAAATGTTTAAAACAGCAAAAGAAATTGAAGAAAGAAAAATTGAATTAAGAGGCCTTATCAAGACCGAAGGTTGCGATTTAGATGCAATCGAAAAAGAATTAGAAGGGCTTGAAACCGAAAAAAGAGCTATCGAAAAACGCCAAGAAATCATTAAAAAATTAGGTAATGGAACTATAGTCGGTAACGAAATTTCAAAACCTGAATTTCAAGGTGAATCAAGAGGAGCGAAAACTTTTGAACCTGAAACGATGGAAAAAGAAGATTTGTATGCAAGTGCAGAATATAGAAGTGCATTTCTTAAAAAATTGCAAGGTGCAGAGCTTAACGAAGTTGAGAAAAGAGCGATTACAACCATAAATAATTCCGCAGTAATTCCGACTTTGACATTAAATAAAATTATAGAAAAGTTAAAACAAATTTCGGTTATTTATCCGTTAGTAACTTGTTTTAACATTCCATCAGCTTTTACTATTCCAGTTGAGGATGTTGTGGGTGATGCTTCATGGATTGACGAAGGTGTAGCATCAACAGATAGTGATGATAAAACATCTGAAGTTTCTTTGGTGGCATTCAAACTTATCAAAACTGTTACAATTAGTGTTGAAGCGAAAGTAATGAGTATAAGTGCTTTTGAGGATTATATTGTAACTCAACTGGGAAATAAAATTAAAATTGCCGTAGATACAGCAATTTTAAAAGGAACCGGCGTAAAACAAGCTAAAGGTATTTTGACAAGCATTACAGCTATTCAAACGGCGGCAACAACAGGTTTTGACTATGATGATATCGCTGATATTCTAAAATCTATAGGTTCGCTTTATGCACAGGGTGCGGTTTTTGTAATGTCCAGAACTACGTTGTATGACCAAATCGCAAAAATTAAAGATAGTCAAAAAAGGCCAATCTTTATTATGGATGCATCAGACGGTTTCGAGGGCAAAATAATGGGGCGTCCAGTTATTTGTTATGACGCAATGACTGATGATACTATTATTTTCGGGAATTTTACCTACTATTTCTTTAATTGGGTTAAGGCTTTTGAAATAAGCAAAGATGATTCAGTAGAATTTAGAAGTGGTTCAACTGTTTACAGAGCATTAGGACTTGCAGACGGTAAGGTTGCATTGACTGAGGCTTTTGTAGTTCAAAAATTAAAAACTGCAACTGGTTCGTAATAATTAGCATTATCGAATTTTTAAAAAGCCCCTATCGTGAAAACGTTGGGGGCTTTCATAAGAACTCATAAGCGCGAGTGAGTAGAGGTTTAAAATGGATTTAGATACAATAAAAAAATATTTAAGAATTGAGCATACAAAAGATGATGATTTTTTAACAAATCAAATCGAATCGGCGAAATTCTACATAAAAAATACAACAGGCGTTGAATATACCGATGGCGACTTGACCTATGACGACCTAATCATGTATTTTGTGCAACATCGATATGATAACCGTGTAGCCGTTTCAGATAAAGCGGCGGTTGAAATGCCTTATACGATCACAGAATTAATGCAACATATAGCATTGAGAGGTGAATTAAGTGAATAGAGGCAAGTATAGACATTTAGTTGAAATTTGGCAAGACATTGAAGGTTCAGAAACTGACGAACTCGGAAATAAAATTCTTGTGCCAACAAAAGTTGGCGAAACTTTAGCGAGTACAAAAAGTTTAGTTGGTAGTCTCATTGCGGGACGTCCTGCAGGAACAAAATTTGAAAAAACAACTTGCAAGTTTTGTTGGCCTTACTTTAATTTCCCTGTTGTTATCGCTGGCGTCCATTATCTTATGTTCCGTGGCAAACGTTTTAATATTGACTATTCTTTGAATGATGAATTTAAAGACGAAGAATTACAAGTATTCTGTAGCGAGATTAATTAATGAATGACGGTTTTGAGTTTGGAGAATTAAGTAGCTTTACAAAGGAAGTTTTAGAACTTGGGCAAGAGTTATATCCTAAAGCAACAAAAAAGTTCCTTAAAGACGAAGCTAGAAAAGGCGCAAAGGTAGCTAAAAACCTAGCTAGGACACAAGTAAACAAGGAAACAGGCAATTATTCAAAAGGTTTTAAAGGTGGTAAAGTTTACAAATATGGTGATGCTGATTGTGCAAGATTTTATAATAATTCCCCACATGGTCATTTAATCGAAAATGGTCATAAGAATAAAAATGGTAGTTTTACTCTTGGAAAATACGTTTTGCAAAAAGCGGGTCAACAATTTGAACAAGAATTTAGTGAAGATATAGAAAAATTCGCAGAGGATATTTTAAATAAGGGCTTGAAATGATTTACGAAACCGACATAATTAAGGGTTTAACTGAGCGTATTACGAAGTTTTTTCCAGAAATAAAAATCGAAAATCAGGACATAAAGAACATTACAAATGTTCGCCCTTGTTTTTTTGTCAGAAATATTATGACGGTTGATAATCAAACGGCTGCGGATTATGAATTAAATAATTACAGTTTTGAAATTATCTATTTCTCAACATATACAAACAAAGGCTATTTAGAATTATTGCAAACAAAAAAAACTTTAAAAGCGATTTTAAAAAAGCCGTTAAAAATAATTAAGAATTGGGTAGATGTTAACGCAAATAATTTCACAAAGACATCATTTGTAGAAATAAATTCATTATCTACAAATTTAAATGAAGATGACTATGTTTTAAACGCTGTTTTAAATATAAATATCGAGCAAGGAATAGACTATGCGGATTTAGGCGCAGATGTTGATGCTTTATTAGATAGCGATAATATAACAGATGATGCAAACTTTAACAGAGAATTACTTGAAGAAATTAACGCAAATTTGACCGTCCAAGGTCAACCAATAGAATCGTTTACAGAATAAGAAAGGTTAAATAGATGACTACGACAAAAACTTTAGACCAAATTATGGCACCGATTACAGTTGCTTTTCAACAATTAGCAACACAATTAATTACGATCGGTTCAAAAGGTACTGTTCTTTATGCAACAAAAGATACAACATTAACAACTGATTTTGCAGTTCAAACTTTTAATAGTGCATTAAGTTTAAGTATTACGAATGCTACTGTTAAATCAAATGTCCAACAAATGTTTAATAAAGGCACGTCAAAAGTAATTTTATTCAGCTATAAAACAGATTTAGACAGTGTTTCTACACAACTGGATAAATTAGGTTTTAACTATTTAGTTTCGGATGATGCAGCTTCACAAACCACGGTCGAACTTTATGCAAAAGAAAAAGGTGCATTCGCAGTCGTATTCGATATCGCGGCTGACAATATGGATATTATTAATTGTACAAACCCGACAGTTACACCTTCAGGCGGAACTACAATACCAATGGTACAATATCTTCCAATTGTAGCTGGAGCGTTAGCAGGTGTGCCTTATGACAAATCCGCGTCAAGCGTAATTTTTACAGATTTAGATAGTGTTGAAATGCCTGAAGAAATGCATGATGGCGAATTCCTTCTTTATAATGAAGATGACGGCGTAAGAGTCGCAAGTTCAATAAACAGTCTTGTAACTTTGAGCGAAAACATCACAGCAGATATGCAAAGTATTTGTATTGTTGAGGGTATGAAAAGGCTTGAATCTGACGTTAAATACGCTTTCAGAACCCAATATAAAGGCCACTATAAAAATGATTATGATAATCAAAAATTGTTTTTTGCAGCGTTAAATTATGGCTATTTAACAACACTTGTAAATTTACGAATAATTGACCCGGATTACGCGAATACGGCTGGTGTTGATGTTGATACACAAAGGCTTGCATGGCTAGCAGATGGTAAAGCTGAGGCGGAAACTTGGACGGATGCACAAGTTAAAAACTATGCGTATAAAAATATTATTTTCCCATTGATTGATGCCAAATTCTTAGACGCAATCGAGGGAATGCAAATGAGGGTAAATATGTATTGATGACTTTATCAATAAAATCAAAGTAGCTACAAAATAATATAAGGAGCAATTAAAAATGGGCAATACGACAATGTCTGCTGACCAAGTAGTTAGCGGGACTTATGGAGCTGTGTGGGTTGGTGAAAATAAACTTGCAAACGTTAAAAAATTCAAGGCCGAAAAAAAAGCAATATATGAAGATGTTGATATCTCAGAACAATTAGGGCATTCAAGAAAACTTGTGGGTTATGAAATAACTGGCACAATGACATTGAGTAAAGTTGACAGTTTCTTTGCAAAATTACTTGATGCTGACTGGAACGCAGGGAAAAACCCTGATGTCACGATTATTGCAAGAACGGCAGACCCATCCGCAAACGGTAAAGAAGGTATAAGTTTAACTGGTGTAACTTTTGATTCTCTCACTCTTCTTGATTTTGAAATCAAAAAACTAGGTGAAGAGGAAATGTCCTTTGCGGCAACCACTTCAAAATACACAGATTTAATATAAAGGGATAAAAAATGACAAAAAAGAAATTAACACTTACATCTATTTTGGGTGATAAAAAAATAATTAGCAAGAAGAAATTAACTTATGAAAGTGAAGAACTTGACGCGATTGTTGAACTTGAAAAAGTTAAACCTTCTAAAATCGCAAATATTGTTTCAGAAGCACTTGAACAAAATGAGGAAGATTACACAACTTTTATAAAATTGATATACGAGAGTGTTCCGTTACTTAGGTCAAAAGAATTAATTGCAAAATATGAAGTACCTGTACCATACGAAGTGGTAGACAGAATTTTTGACCGCAACATAAAAGAAGTTTACGAATTGGGTAATCATATTTTATCTCTTTATGGACTAAATCCAGAGGTACAGACAAACATAAAAAAGCTATAAAAGAGGATGGCGACCTCTTTTTAATACATTATTACTTACAAAAAGGCTTTTCCGATGAGTTTATTTTGAACTTATCACCTACACAAAAAGCTTTTTATATAGCAAGTGCTGAATTAGACATTGAAAAAGAAGACAAAAAATTTGAAATAACTTTACAAGCTCTAGGAGTAAAGACAAATGGGTAAGACCGTTGGCGTAGTATTATCATTAAAAGATAAATTTTCAACGCCATTAAAAAATATGGCTGAAAAACTCGGAACGAGTGAAAAAGCTTTAAAAAAAGCTAATTTGGAAATAACGAGATTTCAAAATAATGCCGTTAAAAGTTTTAAAAAAACATCTGCCGTTATTGCTGGCGCAGGTGCGGCACTTATCGGGTTTGGTGTAGTTGCTACAAAAACAACTATGGATTATGCAAAAGAAGTTAAAACAATGCAACGCCTTACGGGCGCGAGCGTTGAAGATGCATCTAAAATGGTTGCGGTAGGAAAACAATACGGCGTTAGCGCTGATATGATGGCAAAATCCATAAGGATGCTTGCAATTAAAGCTGCGAACGGTGGCAAAGATTTTAAAAAATATGGACTTTCCGTTAAAGACGTTAACGGTCAACTGCTACCAGCTACAAAGATTTTAGAAAATGTTGCAGATAAGTATAAGCAACTTGGTGGAGGCTTAAATGGCGCTGTTTTTGCTCAAAAAGTAATGGGTAAAGGTGCAATGAGTTTGATTCCATTGCTTGCAAAAGGCTCTAAAGGCGTTCAAGAAATGTACGAACAGGCTCAAAAAATGGGGCTTGTTTTGACAAACGATAATATGGCGGCGTTCGCAAAGTTCAACCAAGTTCAAAAAATATTTAATCAATCTATGTTAGGAATTCAAGTAACAATTGGTACAAAGGTTTTGCCATATCTTTCGCAACTTGCAGAGAAAGCACAAGTTGTTATAAAAAAAATCGATTTCCAAAAAGTAGGTGCAATAACAACGAAAGTTCTCAGCACGTTAGCAAATGCAACTATATTTGTAACAAAAAATTTAAACTGGCTTATTCCAGTTATGGGTGCTTTATATACAACTTTTACTGCGTTTAAAATTATAAATGCAGTATCTACAGCAATGGAATCCTTTGCTGTAGTTTCAGCGGCAGTTAAAACAATGGGCGGACTTCAAAATGTCGTAATGGAAAGAAGTATAGTATTACAAAATCTAATGGCAATTAAGACAGGTATTGTGACAGCTGCTCAATGGTTATGGAATGCATCTATACTAGGCTGTCCTCTTTTGTTGGGAATTGCTGTTTTTGCTGGTTTTATTGCAGGCCTTGTTTATATAGAAAAAAAATTTCATATTCTTACAAAAGCGGCTAACGCTTTAAAGAAGGTTTGGAATAGTATTGGTGATCACAAATCTACCGATGTAAAAACGCCACCTGCTAAAAAAATACCACATCATGCACTGGGGACAAACTATTTTCAAGGGGGATTGACACATATTAACGAACGCGGTGGTGAGATTGTAAACCTTCCTAGCGGTTCTCAAATAATTCCACACGATTTATCTAATAAAATGGTAAATAACGGAGGCAAAGGCGACATAACCGTAATTATTCAAGGTGATTTTATAGGAACGCGCGAAATGCTAAATAAACTCAAAACCCTATTAGCTAATGAATTTAGAACAAAAGTTCCAGTAACGTAGGCGGATAAATGAATATAATCGTAACAAATTTGATAGGAAGTACAATTCTTATAATTCCTGTTGTAAAAAATAACGTAAATATTGCATATAAAAATGACAATATAACTCTTGAAACACTTAAAGGTAAAATAAATATTCCTACAGGAAGCGACTTAACTAAAATATCTTGGGATAGTTTTTTCCCAGTAAACAAAAATTACCCATTTACTGCACTCGGTGCAGAATCAAACGGTTGGGTTTATGTGGATTTTTTCAAGAATTTAAAAAAAGAATCTTTCCGAATAATAATAACAAACTCGTTTTTAAAAACGATAGTCAATATGTTAGTTACACTAGATGACTTTGAAATAACTACCGATAATGTCGGCGATATAAATTATTCAATAGCCATGAGTGAATTCCCAAATGGTAATGTTTGGAAATTCACGGATTTAGCAAATGATTTGATAAGGGGAAACAATGGATAGAATCTATATCAATAATGAAGAAGTACAGAATGTAAGTAACATAAGATGGCAGGACGATGTCGATACCTGTGCAACGATTTTCAACTTTTCCAGTGACACGCCATATGACGTGGGGACAACTTTTGTTTACACAGATGATACCGATTTTAAGATTATTGGCAAAATCATTGACCGAGACCGATGTAAAAAGAACGAATATGATTATACTTGTTATGATTTTGGATTTTATCTTTGCAATAATACCTGGACAATTCAGTTTAAATGTGATGCTTATACCGCAATTAAACAATTATGTTCCGAAATTGGGTTACCTATAGGCAATATTGAAGTTAAAAAAATTGATATCAATAAAATTTACAGGGGCGAAAAAGTATCAGACATCTTAAGAAGTATTCTTGATATTGTTGAAATAAAAGCAGGAGTCGAATACATAATTGATTGTAAAGACGCTAAAGTTAATGTGTTAAAATATAAAAATAAGGACAATATCCAATACAAACTAAGCGATTTTATCTGCGCAGATGTTTCAAACACTATAAGTGATTTTAATATAAAAGAATCTATGATGGATTTGAAAAACAAAATATTTGTCAACAATGATCAGGCAAAAAATATAAAGAGTTTAACTTCTGTACAAGATGATGATTCAATTAAAAAATACGGACAACTATCTGAATTTATTGAAATTGACAAAGACATAAAAGCGAACCCTCAAAAAATAGCAAATCAGAAGGTCCATGAACTCAGAAAACCTGCAAAAAGTATAAGTATTACTATATTGGGAACAAATGAGATAAGAAAAGGCACAATATTATCTCTAAAAGATGATACATTAAACATCAACGGTAAATATCTAGTGGTTACTTCTGACCACAATATTGAGAGAAACAGGCATGAAGTTGATGTTGATTTGCAATTGCAAACTTAATTATGGTAGTTCTCGTAATATACGTCGGTAACTTCTTTTTGGTGAGCATCTATAGGCCCACGATCAACCCAATGATTTGGGTCTGATTTATCTAAATATTTTTTATCATAAGCATCTTCTAACCGTTTATGTAAATTTTCATTATAAGAGTTATCAATCCAATGACCACTGTTAGCAAGTTCTTCTTTCGTATAATTGCCAGGGGTTTTTACATCACAAATCCCAGCAAATGAAGGTATTTGCATAAAAAACATAAATAAAAGCAATATTAAACATTTAGCTTTGCTATTCATGTGATGTCTCCTTGCTTTTATTATAGTTCATATTCTTAAAATTTCAAGTATATAAAGGTTACAAAAATGAATAAAGAAAAGAAAGATTTTACTTCTCTGTTGGTTGAGCAGTTTAAAAGCTGTACTAATCCACCAAATTACAAAGAGGCGATAATAGCAAAAGTTATTACTGTAGAGCCTTTAAGTCTTCATATAGATAGTGACAAAACGTTACTCACAGAAGGCGAAAACCTCTTGATTGCAGAGGGATTCAGGTTTCGTTGCAATATAGATAAGACAACAGCTTTATCACAAGGAGTGCCTAGCGATTTAACAAGCGCAAAAGGTGTTAAAGAAACTCATTCATACACGCCAAACAATGCTTGTAATATGCCTAATGCAATTTCTTATCTTGCAGAGGCGATTGAAAAAATTAACACCGAATTACTTGCATATAAATGTATGCTCAAACAAGGCGATTATGTCATTATTTGTCCTACAGAAATAAGCGAAAAATATATAGTTATAGAAAAGGTTCTTTAATGTTTCCTGAAGTAGATTTATTATCCATAATGGAAAATATCCAATCGAGTAATATTATTGACACAACGGTCAAAAATTCGCTTGAATTTAGCTTTGGCACTAAAACATTCAATGTTGTTGATGGAAATCCAGTCACGAATGCAGATATCGCAGCGACTGAACAATGGATAACATTGTTTATGAAAACGAATAAAGATTGTATTCCTATTTATAAAGGTACAAAATTTGGTACATCTATCCGTAAATTATTTGGCTACAAAGCTTTAAACAATGGTTTTTATGAATCAGAAATTGAAAGAGAAGTCAGAGAAGGTTTTCTACTTTGTCCGACGATAAAACAAGTTACGTCATTTAATATGTCAAAAAGCGGTAAATTTCTAGTGATTGATGTAAGCGTAGAATTACAAAACAACACAATTTTAAACACATCAACAGAGGTAAGCGTAAATGTCTGATATGATTGAAACAAAAACACAAGATGAATTAACGGCAGATTTAATCAATAATATGCCAAGTGGATATCAAACATCAACAGGGTTCCCAATTGGTGATTTTTTTACAGCTATTGGAATTGTTTTAAAACCTTTTTGGAATTCAATAGTTTCTATTTATCAAATGCTTACCGATTTAAGCAACTGGGATTTATCATTATTAAAAATCTTTTGTTACGAAAGAAGAAATATAATATATAAAGAAGCAAGCGCATCTAGCGGGTATCTTACTGTAACTGGTGATTTTTCTTTAAATGTTGGTGATCAGTTTCAAACTTCAGGCGGAATTATCTTTGAAGTAACCGAGGCAACGGCATCAACCAATGAAAGTGCAAGCGTACCAGTTCAATGTACAATTACAGGCATGAGTGGAAATGTCGCAGTAAACACAATTACACTAATGCCTATAACTCTAACTGGTGTTACTTCTGTAACAAACGAAACCGCGTTTACAAATGGTTATGATGAAGAGGGCAAATCCTCATATCTTCAACGTTATTATGATGATTTAGCAATGCCTATCATTAGTGGAAATAAGGCAAATTATAAAAAATTGGCTAAAGAGTGTGGAGGTGTTGGCGATGCTCGTGTAGTTTCTTTATGGAACGGTGATAATACAGTCAAGGTTATTATTATAAATTCCAATTATATTAATGCAGATGACACATTGATATCAGAAGTTCAACAATATATCGACCCATATACTTTAACTGATGGAGTAAAAGTTGGTTGGGGAGAAGGAAACGGACAAGCTCCGTGTGGTGCATATTGTACAGTTGTTAGTGCAACTGCATTAGATATAAACATTAGCGCAAATGTTATTTACAATAGTCAGTATTTAAAAGCTGATGTCGATTCGGCTATAAGTGCAAATATAGCGAGTTATTTAAAAACAGTTGCGTTTAATCAAAATTATTTAAGCTATGCAAAAATTGGGGAATCAATTTTGAATACTGTGGGAGTAATCGATTATAATACATTATTAGTTAATTCAGGAACAAGCAATATATCTATTCCAGATGAAGACGTTGCCGTATTAAAAACAACTACCTTTACAGAGGTCTCATAATGGTTACAAAAGATGGTTTTTTAAATTTGTTACCAAGTTTATACCGTTTAGACACTTTTTTAAATGATTTATTTACAAGTATTGCAAATGTTTTTAATAAAACTCAAAATTTAATAATATCTGTAAAGAATGAGTTTAATTTTTCTACAATGGTTTATCGGATTCCTTATTATGAGAATCTTTTAAAGATAATACCCACATCAAACCAAACATTAGATGATAGGCGCGCAATGATCAGAGCGCGCTGGATTGCAAAAGGTCACAATAGTATACAATTATTGCAAAACGTTCTTAATTCTTGGATTAATGGCGAAACAGAAATCCACTTTATTGATGGGAAATTAAAAATAACCTTCAATTCTATCTATGGAATCCCTACAAATTTTCAAGCGGTTTTAGATACTCTCGATATAATAAAACCCGCGCATCTAGCATATCTAATCATTTATAAGTATCTGTTAATTGAAGATATCCATGAAGTAATGACCTTGGAAGATTTAGAGACGTTAACACTAGATAAATTCGCAGGTATAGAGAGCTTATAGAAAGGAACTGGCATGTCAAGTTCAACTACAAATATAAATTTATTCAAATATGATACTGTTGCAGACAAAAAAAGCACGTTTAATATTAATACTGCTCTAAATGATAATTTTGATAAAATTGACTCAAATTGTATAAATAAAGCAGGAACAGTAGCTTTTACTGCAGAACAAAAAGGTATTGATGCTTCAAATTCAACTGGTTTAACAACTTTACAACAAGTGCAATCTTTAATTTCTGCCGTAAATGTATTTACTGCGGACACTTCCAATATGCCCACAATATCAAATGCTCTACTAACTGGAATCATTTCTACAACCGCGGGCAGTGCGACTTTAACTGGTTTCAACACAAAATTTATGACAGAAACATCTGCTGGAAAAATTATAAATATTGCTGGGACTTATTATACAGTAGCAAGTGTTTCGAACGACAATACTATGACACTTACTTCACCTGTTTCAACTACATATAGTGCAATTAAGATGTGCTTCAATGATAGAATCTCTTTTAATGATGGCTTTTGTTATGATTTGTTAACAAAAATAAAAATTACAAGTTTGGGAATAATTAAAAAACTTGATTCAATTTTTGCTACTGGAAACGGAAACGGCGGGCTTGATATAGGCTCAAAAGCTATATCTACTTGCTATCATTGTTTTGCCATTTCAAAACCAGACGGAACAAGTGATTTCTTGTTTAGTTTAAGTCCAACTGATCCAACAATGCCAGGCGACTTTATTAATAAAAGACGTATTGGGTCAATACTCATAGATTCAAGTGGGAATATTATACCATTTATTCAAAATGGTAATTATTTCACATTTAAATATGTTATCCAAACGCTTAATGGTAGTGGAAATAATGCAAGAACGCCACTAACATTACCAGTTCCACCTAATACTAGAGCTTTTTTAGTCTTGTATTTGACATCTTCTACTTCAGGAAACTCATATATGGGAATATATGACAAAACTTGCCCTAATGGCGGTTATGTTCAAATAGCAGGTGCTCCATCTGCTGTGGATACCATTTATGGCGAAGTATTTGTGGATTCAAATTCACAAGTAGACTACATAACTGGCTCAGGTGCTGGTGCTCCAAGTTCCAAAACAATACAAACGACTGGTTATCTTGATAAGAGAGGAACAAATTGATGAAAAAATATGTTGAACAATTAATTGATGGCCGAATAATTCAATACGATACCATCCAGTTTGAGAAAAAATTACCTTTAGTTGATGTCCCAAAAGATTACAAAGACAACGAAAATAAATACATCTTTGATGGTTTAAAATTTAATGATATTTCCCAAACACCTGATTATATTACAGATCAACTTACAAGTGCAAAAACGGTAAAACTTACCGAAGTAAATACCAAAGCCTACGATTATGAAGATAATGGCTCAATTTCTTATACAGGAATTAACGCGGATGGCAATTCTGTTACTGTTCAAATTGAAACCTCTGACAAAAACATTGGTAAAATCAATGGTCTAATTAATATGTTTAATGCCGAAAAAATTACTCAATATATTTGGTCGGCTAAAGACGATACACAATTTATTATTAAAAAAGACGATGCGTACAATCTATCGGGTTTATTTGCTGAATTCAGTTCTAAAATTTGGATTGAAAAACAACCTTATTTTAAAAACTTGGTTGAAAAAGCAACTACTATAGATGAACTCAACACAATTGGAGTTGATTATTCACTCGATGTACCGACAGTAAGTTTATAAGGAATTAGAATATGTTTCAATTACCATTTTCCCCTGAAGTGATTTCAAAATTACTAGGTGTTTCATTTTCTGCTGTTATTTTACTTTGGCTTGCATGGTTGTGGATAAAAGACCAATTTAGCACAATTAATAAAACTATTGAAAAAATGAAAGAAGATTATCAGACGTGTAAATACTGTGAAATGCAACACGTTAATTTAACAAAAACATTGCAAAGCATGGATGGAAAACTCGATATTTTGATAGAAAAAAGATAGGAGAAAATATGAGCTACGCTGAATATTTATTAAATGCAAAATCAAAAAAAATATCTGATCACTTCACATTATATGATGTTTGTCATTCAGATACGGCATTGAAAAATAAAATTGACAACACGCCTACGCCTCAAATAATAATCAACTCAACATTATTAGCTAACAGATGCTTAGAAACAATTAGGAATCATTTTAACAAGCCCTTAATAGTTAATTGTATATTTAGGTGTCAAATATTAAATACAAAGGTTGGGGGCGCTACAAATAGCCAACATCGTTTCGGACAAGCGTGTGACTTTACAGTTTCGGGTGCAGATTTAAAAATTGTCTTTGCGTGGTGCAAAGCTAATTTGAATTATGACCAATTGATTTATGAAACCACTACAAAAATTGACCCTGTAACCAAAAAGGTTATTTATACGCGCTGGATACACATTAGTTATTCAAATATTAGAAATAGAAAAGAAGCACTCACTTCACTCAATGGGTTTTACACAAAAGCATAAGAAAGAAGGCAAATTATGACAACAGCAACGATGAACGCGAAGGAAATCGCGGCACAAGTTACAATTCAATGTATTACGGCGGTGCATGACGAAGGATTAAAAGGGGAAGAAGCGGAACACAAAGTATGCGAAATTTTGGCTAATTTTGCTAAATTGTTACCCGGTCTATCATTTATTCCCGCGCCTTTGATGGCTATAATTTTAGAAGAAACGGTCGACGTAGTGCAAGAAGAATTCGCGAAAGTAGACATTAAATCGTTTGTTAAAAAGCACTATGAGCGCATTAAGCACTTTTTCAAAAAATAACAGAACTCGACCAACAATTTACCCATCCATTGTATTTTTCCAAGCTCGCTTAATCGCGGGCTTTTTTATTGCCGTTTTAGAATAATTTATTGCAATTTGATGCATATCTAATAACAAATTAATGCTTAAGCCATTGTTTTTGGATAAATTATAAATGCCCTCATTATCAGTTTGAAAATAATCCCTTAATAATGAAAGTATCAGAGGACAATGGTAAATCAAACTTCTAAAATCTTGAAAAGTTACGATTCCTTTTAATTTAATTAAATCTAGCCTTATCAGTGTTTGTTTTTCTTGTTTCTCTCTATCGCCATCAAACCGTTTATCTAAAATTCCGAGTAGTCCAAGTATTGTAAAAATACAACAAATACCCATAAAAATATAAAATAAAATTTTAAACATCTAATGCCTCAATTCTAAATCATTATAACATATCAAAAAAATTATAACAATTTAGTTTGCTTATTTTTCTGAATAATAAATCAATATTTAGAAAAAACCACATATATATTAAATACTTTTGACTATATTTTGACGACCCCTAGTATAAAACTAGATAAAACTAGTTTAATCATAAATAACTGTAAATTACTATAAAATATAGGTTTGGGGGATTTAATAATGTATGAAAAAATGGTTATTTTCTGCTTGGAAGGCAGATACTCTACCAACTGAGCTACTTCCGCATCTCAATGTTCATTTATACTAAAATAAATATAATATTTTTTCAAGTACATGGTATTATTTTATATAATTTTTTTAAATTAATGCTTAATAGCTATCTGAAAATTGATAAATAGCTCTTAAGAATGATAAAAGTTCTCTAAAAACTTGTTAAACTAAGAGTGTAAGTTGGTTACCGATAGGTAATTAGTAAAATAAAAAACTATTTTATGTTTTTAAGACTTGAGGAGTAGCTGACTTACACTTTTTAAGATACTATAACTGGATTTTTATATTGATAGTTAATTCACAGCTTTTGATTTGTTCAAAGGCTTTTTTATTTTTGATTTTGGAGTTTTTTTGCATCTTCTTTAAAGATGTTAATAAAATTAGAAAGGGATTGGGCAAGTGCATTATAAACTTTTTTGCTATGTCTCTTTTTTAGTCTTGTGATAAGGTTATCCCCGTTTTTTATTTCTGTATTTTGGGGTCTATATTTTATTCCAAAATAATTTTTATCAAAAATATCTTCTGTTAGTGTTTTTATAAATGGTTTACCTTTTTCAAATATATTATATGCAGCAACACATTCCGCAGTTCTGTGAAGCCCAAGACCGCAGTGAAGAAATGTTTTTCCGTCATTGTTTTTAATATTATTGGTTATATTTTTATAGTCATCAAAACCCAAGAAAGTGTTATCTAATATACTTCTTTTATATTGTACAAAGTTTATGTGGGATAATTTGCATGCTAATTTTTCTACATAATGATGTTTACTCGAAACGCAGATTATTTGATTTACGCCTTCTTTTTTCAGTTTGAGCACGTCTCGAAATAGAGGCCTAGAGCCTCTTATTAATTTGTTATCAACAATGTACTTATTTCTAATCATAATTAATTTCTATGATAAATAGGGTAACGTTCGTTAATATAAAACATATAATAATATTTTTTGTTATTGGCATTCGTAAATATTTATAAACTTCTTTGGCGATAAAAATCTTTGAAGTATAATTATTAGTATGAAGAAAAAGATTAGTATCATAGGTTCAACGGGTTCAATAGGAACACAAGCATTAGAAGTGATAGAGAAGTTAGGGGATAAGTTTGAGGTTGTTGCGCTTGCAGCTGGTTCAAATGTTGATAAAATTAACGAGCAGATTGCAAAATTTCATCCGAAATATGTTTGTGTTTCTAAAAATGAAGATAAAGTTGTTGGTTGTGATAATGTCTTAGTTGGCAATAGTGGCCTTGAAGAAATATGTTCAAATAAAGAAAATGATATAATTCTAATGGCCTGTTCTGGTAAGATTGGATTAAAACCTACAATAACAGCTATAAATAATGGTATAAATATAGCTTTAGCGAACAAGGAAACTCTTGTAATGGCTGGTGATATTGTTATGAATCTTGCGAAAGAAAAAGGTGTATCAATTATTCCTGTTGATAGTGAACATTGTGCGATTCATCAATGTATAAAAGATATTTCACAAGTTTCAAAATTGATTATTACAGCTTCAGGTGGTCCATTCTTGCATAAAACTATTGATGATATGAAGAGTGCAACAGTGGAACAGGCTCTTGCTCATCCAAGATGGAATATGGGACAAAAAATAACAGTTGATAGTGCTACTTTAATGAACAAAGGGTTAGAAATTATTGAAGCACATCATTTATTTGGTATGGATTACGATAAAATTGATGTAGTTATTCATCCACAAAGTATTGTTCACTCTGCAATAGAATATGCAGATGGTAGTGTTGTTGCTCAAATAGGTTTACCTAGTATGCATATTCCGATTCAATATGCTATTTGTTATCCTGAGCGTTTTGAAGGTATTAAATCAAAATCATTTAGCTTTGCTGATATTGCAAGATTGGATTTTGAGAAGCCAGATTTTGACAAATTTCAGTTTTTATCACTTGCTTATGATGCAGGCAGAAAAGCTGGTTCTTCAACTGTTGTACTTAATGGTGCTGATGAAGAGGCAGTTTTTGCATTCTTAAAAGGCAACATTAAATTGTACGATATTTATAAATTAACTGAACAAATTTATTCAGATTATGAATTTATAAAAAATCCAACCGTCGATGAAATTTTTGAAATTGATAAAGATGTAAGAATTAAAACGAATGAACTTATTTCAAGGAGCAAAGTGTGTTTGAATATCTAAGAGGGATTCTAACAGATAAATATTCTACTCAATCGGGATTTTATTTCGTAGTTGAAACTCAAGGTGTAGGATATTTAATTGAAACCTCTGGATTGGATTTTATTACATCTTCTGAGATTGGTTCTATTATAAAAATATATACAAAACTCATTCACAAAGAAGATTCAATGAGTTTATGCGGATTTATAAATAAAGAAACAAGAGATATTTTTCGTATTTTAACTTCGGTATCAGGGGTAGGGACAAAAATGGCCCTTGCATTACTTGGCAAGTTTGATGTTTGCAGTTTGGTTTCCCTTGTTGTGAATGAAGATTACAAAGAATTAACTCTTGCAAAAGGGGTTGGGACAAAACTTGCTCAAAAAATAATATTAGAGTTGAGGGATAAATTAATAAAGGCTAACATTGCACCCGTTTGTAACGGTGATTGTTTGCCTGATAATCTTGCTTGTCAGGAAACGATTTCAGTCCTTCAATCTCTTGGATATGAGTATGATGAGATAAAATGTGCAATAACGATAGTAAGTCCTAAATTATCTGACAGTGATAATTCTGAGGAGTTGCTGAGAGAGACATTAAAAAAATTATCTGTGTAAAGAATTTTTAATAAAGTTCTTTATGCTAGCAAAAAAAAACGATATAGGACTTTATTTAAACAGGTGATGTATGATAAACTTTAATAATTTCTCATTTAATAAGACAAATAAGCGTTCTTGCAAGGATGTAGCTTTTCGGCAGAATAGTCAAACTGTTTTGCCAAGTAATGTATCGACAACAGGATTAGATTCATTCGTCAAAACTACGGTGACTACACCTCCTACATTCTCTCAACCAAATCCAACTGTAAAAATGAAAGTTGGGTATATAAATGATTTTCACGGGCAATTAACAAAAATGGAAAGAACTATTGTTCCTCTTCAAGATTGTGATGTTCGTTTCTCTGCTGGTGATATTTTGTTGGGTGATGATAGAAATTCGATGTTGAACAAAGCGGTTGTTAAATATTTGAATCTTGCAAATATTGAGGCATCTGCTATTGGAAATCACGAAATAGATGCAAGTCAAAAAAGTTTTATGGATACAACTGCTCCACTTAAAACAAAATTTGTAAATGTTAATTATAGACAATATCCAGAATCTACTCAAGATATCCCTCAAGAAAAAAGGGCACAAATTAATCATAAATTTGTAAATTCATATGTGCAAGATATAAAAGGTGAAAAATGTGGGGTTATTGGTGTCGTTCCTGTCGATTTAGAGGCAAGATACAATCACCCAGAATGGTATACAGACTGTAAAGTTGATAATATGGACAAAACTGTACAAGATGTGCAAGGTGAAGTTGATAAGTTAAAAAAACAAGGTATAAATAAAATTTTCTTGTTATCTCATAATGGGTTTAAGAGAGATCAGGAAATGGCTCAAAAAACGGATGGTATTGATGTTATTATTGGTGGTCATTCTCACGACTTAGTCAAGGGCGTAGAAAAAGGTAAAAATTTATTTGCATCTAAATCAGGAGACCCTGTTGTAATAACTCAAGCAGGTAAAGATGGTTATAATTTTGGTGAATTAAACATAGAATTTAATAAACAAACAGGTGTTTTAACTTCTGTACAAAACAATGTTATTCCAACTGAAAATTATAAACCTAATTTAATCTATACAAAAATTTTAGAATCAGAGTTTGGAGATAGTCAACCATTGGGTGTGATTGAATCTGTTCTTCCAAGACCTAAAAACCAGCTAACTGAAGAAAGTGCTCAAGCAAATTTCGTTTGTGACGCTATGAAGAATGAACTAGGTGCAGATATTGGAATTCTTAATTCTTCAAATTTGAGATCTGAATTTGAAAAAGGCCCTTTTACAAAACTTGATGCTAAAATGCTTTCTCCTTTTAATAACAAAATGGAATTGGTTAATGTTACGGAAAAAGATTTAGTTGATGGATTCAAATTTACTTGTAAGAGTTTAACTAACTTAAGTAATAAACCTGGAATACTAGATGCGTCAGGTCTTAAATATACTGTAAGTAAATCAACTGGAGATTTGAAGAATATGTCTTTTGTTGACAGGGAAGGTAAAGAACATCCTATCAATATAGATAAACCTGATTCTAATAAAATTTATAAATTAGCGGCTGATTCATTTGTACTTATGGGTGGCGATAAAGTTAAATCTTTTGATTATAGAGGAAAAGAAGAAAAAATCTTTGATTTTGATAAAGATAAATTGGTATCTGACTATGTAAAACGTCAAAACAAGCCAATTAATATTAATGAGACAGGTAGAATTACATTCGTCGATTAAAAAAGATATTATTGTGGGAAATTATGTTGAGTAACTTAAAATATAAGTTACTCTTATTTTTTGTATATTATTTGCCAAAAATAAAAGCCACCATTTATGATGACTTTTATTCTAAAATATTATTAAATTTAATTAACTTATTCTTCTGTCATTTCTTCCACAACTTCCTCAGCAACTTCTTCAGGTGTTTCTTCTGCAGCAACTTCTTGTGCAGCAGCCTCTTGTGCAAAATCTTCATCATCTAAAGCTTGTTGATTCATTTCTTCTGCGATTTCTTCTTCAATTTCAGAATTATCAACCACTTCTTCTTCTAATGATTCTTCATTTTGAGCATCTTCCTCTGCATAAGATTGAAGGTTTTCAGCTTCAGCTTGTTCCATTTGAGAAACGTTCTTGATATCTATTTTCCAGTGAGTCAATTTGTGAGCCAATCTAACATTTTGACCGTCACGACCGATAGCTAATGATAATTGATCATCAGGAACTACAACCATAGCTTCTTTTGATTCGTCATCATCTGCCATAATATCTACAGAAACAACTCTAGCTGGAGATAGTGCATTTACAATATATTCAACTGGATCTTCTGACCATCTTACGATATCGATTTTTTCATTCTTTAATTCACTAACAATTGTTTGAATACGGCTACCACGAGGTCCGATACAAGCTCCAACACTATCTACTTCAGGGTCATTTGACCAAACAGCTAATTTTGTTCTAAAACCAGCTTCACGAGCGATAGATTTGATTTCAACAATATTATCTTCAATTTCAGGAACTTCAAGTTCAAATAATTCTCTTACAATTTCAGCGTGTGCGTGTGAAACAATAACTTGAGGAAGTCTGCTTGTTTCTTTTACGTTAAGCACGAATACTCTGATTCTGTTTCCTGATTTATAATATTCTCCAGGAATTTGTTCTCTTTGAGGCATAATCGCATCAGTTTTACCGATATTAACGATTACATTTCTATTTTCAACTCTTTGAATAATACCTGTTGTTAGAGAACCTTTCTTTTCTAAGAATTCATTAAGGATGTTGTTTCTTTCAGCATCTCTAATTCTTTGTGTAATAACTTGTTTTGCAGTTTGAGCTGCAATACGTCCGAATTGTTCAGGTGTAACTTCAATTTTTACTTCATCGTCAACTTCAACTTCGTCATCAATTTCTCTAGCATCTTCTAAAGAAATTTCTATATCTGAATCTGTTACTTCTTTCACAACAACCTTTGTTCTGAATACTCCAATTTCACCAGATTGTTCATCTAGTATTGATTCAATATTTGTAGCTTCTTTAATTCTTAAGTGTTTTTTGTATGCAGCAACCATAGCGTCTTCTAAAGATGCGATTATAATGTCTTTGGCAATACCACGTTCTCTTTCGAGTTCTTCGCATGCTTCAAATAATGCGGTTCCTATTTTAATCATTTTGGTGTCCTTTCTTTTATATTTTTTTCTTTTTGTTCTTATAATTATTTAATTATAGTTAATCTACATATAATTTTGCAGACTGGATGTTTGCTTTTGGAATAATTAGCTCTTTTGCGTCATCAAATCTAAACAATGTCAAACCTTCCGTCTCGCTCCAGTTAATAATTTCACCTTTAAAGATTCGCTCTGTCTCATCTTCTAGTGGTTCTTTCAGTTTTATACTAATTCTTTCTCCTTTAAAGATTTCAAATTCTTTATCAGACTTAAACTTTCTTTCTAATCCTGGAGATGATACTTCTAAGTAGTATTTCATTGGGATTAGTTCATCCAGAAAATCATTGAGGCTTCTTGTTACTTTTTCACAGTCCTCTAAAGTTATTGGACGAGTATGAGAATATAGGTATATTCTTAAAAACCAGCGGTGATTTTCTTTGGCAAAATCAATTTCTATAGGCACTAAATCATACCTCATCGCTGTATTTTCAATGATTGGCGTGATTTTTTCTATAATCTCGTGTCTATTAAGTTCTTGTTTCATTATGTCTCCTAATTGACAAAAAAGAACGGATAAATCCGTTCTTTTTGAAAACTTCCTCTTTATTATACATAAAATATCTATCATTGTAAAGTTATTTGTTAAGCAAATTTATAAACGTTTTTTATATTATGGATATGTGCAAACTCTTAATTTTTAATCAAGTTCATTAATCATCCTTTTAATCGTTGAAGTTTAGTAAGTTTTGTAGTAATTTTTGTAATATAGGAAAGTTTTATGAAAAAATCCATATTAATTCTTTTAATAATTTGTTTAGCGCCGCTTGCTAATGCTGCTGAATGGGTTCCTTTGGCTCAAGATTTATTCTTGGACAAATCTTCTGTTCAATATATCCCTCAACATAGAGCTTATAAAGCGTGGGTAAAAGAGGTTGCAAAGGGCGAAATAGTTCTTTTGTATAATGAATATAATTTGAATGAGTGTGTGTGGAGAAATCTTGATACAGTTCATTTGGATATGAAAAATACGGTAAAAAAGAGAGCGGTTAATAATGCTGTTGGTTTAAATTGGATAAATGTTGTTCCTGATACAAATTCATTTTTTGAATATGCTGCAATAAAAAAACAGGTTCACGTTCCTATTGAACAGATTCAAGATGATTTTTAAATTAGTTTAATAAAGTGTGCAATTCTCTGATTACAGTATCCAATGCCCCTCTATTTTGATTAAATACTAATTTACAGTCCTCACAAGCTTGAGAGTAATATTCTCTGTTGGTTATAAGCTTTTGTATTTTCGTGTATAAATCTTCTTTAGTTTTTACTATGGTTCCAGCTTTTGTTCTTGTTATTATTGCGTAAATGTCTTTGAAATTATGAATGCTAGGTCCTGAAATAACAGGCTTGTTATAGATGTTTGCTTCTAGTGGGTTGTGTCCGCCGGTTTTGTTAAAACTTCCGCCAATAAATGCAAGATAGCATATTGAGTACATTTTCCCAAGTTCTCCCATAGTATCTAAAAGGATAATATCGTTATTAGTAAAATCATCATTTTGTGAACGTTTACCGCAAGTTAGTCCGGTGTTTTTACAAAGTTCAAAAACTTTAGTATTTCTTTCGGGATGTCTTGGTGCAATAAGTAATTTTATGTTTTTATTTTCTTTTTTTATTTTCGTAAAAGTGTCTAAAATAATTTCATCTTCTCCAGAATGGGTACTCCCTGCAATTATAATTTTGTCACCTTCATTTTTATTTATACTAACATTCCCTCTGGTATTTACCCCTATATCAAATTTTAGATTCCCCATAACTTTTGTAGTTTCTGGCCTCGCTCCTATAGATATAAGTTTATTATTATCAGACTCACTTTGAGTTAAAATTTGCGTGTATTTTTTTAGGATTGGAGCGAAAAAGAAAGATAATTTTTTATAGCTTTTATATGTTCTGTCTGAAATTCTTCCATTTACTATATATAGAGGGATATTTCTTTTTTTAGTCACGTATGCAATATTTGGCCATAATTCAGTTTCTGCAATGATAATTATTGCAGGGTTTGTTTTGTAAAAAAAATTGTTTATGCAGAAAGGAAAATCAAATGGAAAGTAGGTTATAAAATCTGCTATATTAGGAAACTTTTTCTTTGCAATTTCTTGTCCAGTTTGAGTTCCTGTTGTGATTATTAATTTATAGTTTGGAAATTCTGATTTTGTTTTTTTTATAAGGTTTTCAAGTGCTAAAATTTCTCCTACTGAGACTCCATAGAATACAATAGATTTTTGCTCGAACTTAGGGGATGTGAACCATCCCAATTTTTGTTTAAAACCAGTGATTAATTTCTTTTTGAATATTCCTGCAATTAACCAGAATGGTAAAATTAGAACAAATATTAATGTTGAAACAAATCCATAAATCATAATATTTGAATTATAGTACAAACAAAATTAAGCTTGTGGAAAACCGTGATTTACCCACTCAAAATTCTAGATTTGGGAATTTTTACGTGCCCTCTTATACCTGATACAAAAGGACATGGTTCCCTCATCTCTATAGTCTACTCTGTTAATATTAAA
>Ga0302271_10000793_pt1 | contig 31004 bp, 20 predicted proteins | sample III_Bog_N1_1_FD_198767 | JGI IMG/M metagenome (GOLD analysis project Ga0302271, IMG submission 198767) | Peat permafrost microbial communities from Stordalen Mire near Abisko, Sweden - III_Bog_N1_1 | ecosystem: Environmental > Terrestrial > Soil > Wetlands > Peat | place: Sweden: Abisko... | reverse complement strand
AAAAAAAAGCAAAATTTAAATATTTTTTAAAAAAAAAAATTAAATTATTAAAAAAATTTCTATTACCCCCCCCCCCCCCCCCTAACATTAATGGGTAAAAAAAAGCAAATAAGAGCTCTTTTTAGAAGCACTAAATAGATAAATCATCAAGGCTAAAAACAAGAAAAGATGAGAGTGAAGAGAAAGAAAGTATTCAACGAGTTGACAAAAGGATTAATCATCTTACATGTAAATAATACAAAAACAATTAGTTTTCTTTATGTTTTAAAAATAAAGCTTCCTTACTTATTAATATTAAAACAAATCCATTTCATATTCTGATTCAAAACTATTTTACAAATATTTAGATATGAATCACAATTTTATTCATTGCACCCCCCACGCCCACCCTTCCCCCCTCCTCCCTTCACTATTTGATGAAGAAAATAAAACAGAAAACTCTCAAAACAACTGCATATTTGTTACCCAACAGCTCTCAAACTATTTTAAATAAAACCCTCCTCAGAGGAATGAAGCAACTTTCTTTCTGATTAATTCATTTAAATCAGTCTTAACAAATATTTTCTCTTAACACGACAGGCATTATGCAAATACCAAATTAAAGATGAGATTTTCCATCCACATTTACATCTCTTGTATCTAACAAAATCAATAAAAGAAGAAGAAGGCAGACCTTCATGCCATATTATTTTTAACATTTCTCTTCTTAATCAAAATTTATAATCTCTTCCATACTTTTTTATTCCATTATTGAATAAAAGCTCCTGATCAAAGCCACCCAGGCCACTTCCGTAAATCATGTCAATCTATCGCAACATTCCTCTTGTTTCGCCTCTATTATATGCTGCTCCTAATTATCTATCTTCTTATTGTGTTCTTCTTCTAGTTTCTTCTATCGTTTGCCTTATTCTATTAGTATCAATTTGGTCACAGTTTTCCTCATCGGTTTCTTCATCTTGATCTTATTCAAATATATCATCACTCACATCAGAAAGATGGAAAGAATCACAATCATTATCTTAGCCTGCATTCATGATTTCTTTTCTTTATTTGGCTCTTCTTTTAGCCATAACAATATACTAGCCACCACATTTCTTCATAATATATCTAAGGGACTTCAATCCATATGATTAGAGATGTATAAAGGGTTTAAATGAAGATGAATCTTATTTTGATTCTAAAAGATCTTCATAATGGTCAATTACTTCTAGATATTTCTCAACACATCTATTTAGTATTTTATAGTTAGGATCACTTTTGGTTTGGTGTGCACATTATGGTCTGACGGAGAAAATGTTAATTAACTGTTAGCAATTATAATCTGTTTCTTCGCTTATGCAAAGGACTCCATTTTATTGAAGGAAATTATCCTTACATTTGATCTTTTTGAGACATAAAAATTATTAATCGGTCCTGAGAGCTTTCTAAAGATATTTATTCAGATTATCTAAACATTTATCATGCACAGAAAGACTTAGATACTTGTTATATTTTGCACAGTACTGCTTAACTTTTCGTTTGTAGTTTTTTTTTAGGTTATGCGTTTCATAGATATATTTTCGATCCACTCCTTTGGGAACATTGAGCTTTACTTACTTTGTCATTCCTCTCTTTCAGTTGCTTTTATTTATTAGTAAATAAAAAATAAAATATTTATTTAATTCATTTCATTCATATTTTTTGATCCACTCTACTTCTTTTTTCTTAACTAAATTCCGCGAAAAAATTAATTCAAATAAAATTTAAATTTAAAAAAATCATAGCAAAATATGATCATAAATCACATCAGCACCCCGAAATATTATTCTGCTCTAAAAAACAAAACTCCACACAGTATCTGCAGGGTATTCCTTGCTCGAATTTCTACCTAAAAATAAACATCTTGTAGTTAATTAAACTGTAAATTCGTAGCGTGGACTAGATTTTTTTCTTATTTCAGTTTATTAGGAGATTCAAAAGATCAAAGGAGGAATAAATTTTGCGAGTAAAAATTAAAGTCCAATGTGTATCAAACTCCGGAGTGCGCGAGAAATTAAAAAAACAGAATTATAATAATTCAAGCAAAAACAGAGTCCTAACTGATAATTGTCTGGTTAAACCAAAAAAAAACAAAACAAAAACAAAGGTGGTAAATCGTTTTTGAAAAAATGATCCAAATGCAAAGTGATCCGAGTTTTTATAAAGTCGCAGCTAGTTGTGCGGGTGCTACTCCTGCGAGTTCGGTGTCTTATTAGCCTCCTTAATCCTTGCAGTCTTTGCCTGCAAGCGTGGGAGACACACTCATTTTCATTTTCTCTTAGTTCATTGATCTGAGTGTTGCAGATTCTCCAGTGATAAATTCTTAAGAATTGAAAGAAGATTGGTTAGCCTTGAAGAAGGTTTTGCAGCCATTTAACTTCCAAAAAGTCACTGAATTTTTCTCGAAATCTAGATCTAGGTTACAATCCACAGGCAGTTCATAGAATAACAGCAACACCAGCAATGTGAGTATTGATTTGAACAGCCAAGGCAATTCCATACCTAGTTCTTCTAGGAATCTTCTTTCAGACCCATAGATTCCTTAAAGTGGCTTGAGTTTTCAAGATATTGTTAAATCCTTGAACTAAAGTTTGGGAAATGCAAACCTCAACAATAATTCCAGTAATAGCAGCAACAACAATAACTTTAATATCTCGAATTTAACAAGCAACAGCAGCAACAACAATCCAAATTACAATAATACCAACAGCTATTAAAATAATAACCCCACAACAGCAACAGTTTCAACTTCAGTACCTGTCAACAGCGTTTAACATGCATTGAACTCATTAATGAGTGGCAGCAAGCAGGAAGGATCCACCACAACACCTTTGCAAGACCGCAAAATGAGCAACACTGGGAATATCCTACCTGAGACTAGTAATTTCGAAGAAGGTGAGTTACTCTGCAGCAAGCACAATTCCCAATCAGCCAGTGCAGCTAAGCAAAAACGAGAAGCAAACTTCTCACAGTACAAAGCTATCCCCATATCAACTTTCAAGCTGGAGAACTCTAATCGCTCGAACAAGCATCAAGCCAACCAAGTCAACCCGAACAACAGAAGCAACTCCCAACTGAACAAGGAAAATTCCTTCGCAGAAGTCGAAAAACATCAAGCGTTCCTGAACTCTCAGAAAGATTAATTATCTGGGTCGAAGCATTAAGATCACCAATAATGGGGGAATTACTCGATCAACAACGAGAGACCATCAATAGGAAGGTTTTGTTCTGACTCCAAGCTCCCTCAATATCAGCAGATTCTATCGCCCTAGCCAGTATTCACCAATTGTTTCAGCCAATAAGGAACTACTTCTCCAAAAGTCAATAGAAGAGACACAGGGTATCTTAATTCAAATAATAGCAACGCTGCTAACCCAATGAACACATAATTCGGAGGATAATTAGATAAAATGAAGAACATCAATGCACTTCTGCACTGCAAAGATTCCAAAGGAATTATGGCATTTATCCCTGGATAATCTGCTGGACATGAAGTCTTCACACCAACGTCTAGAAGACAACAACAACAAAATCAAGCAGCTAATAACCTTAAGCCTAACAACGATTTCTCCACTGAGATGCATAGAACATCAGAATCGACCAAAGAAAACAGTGAAAATATTGCTGAAGCATTTGAAAATTCACTGCGTAAATGCGAATCCCAAAGAACTACTTAAATCAGCCGTTCTGGGTCTAAATAACAAAATAAACTCATTAATCTTCATTCTTATTAAGTCTCAGCTTAATTCCGACCCTCCTCAGATGGTATCACATCACCTTTGAAATCACTTAAGAAAATCAATTTGCAGCAGAACAACACATGCGGAAATCCAATGAACATCAACAGCGTCAACAACAACAACATTGGTAGCATGAATCCAATGATGTTATCTCCCACAAACAACAACAGCAGCACAGCTAACATCTTGAGTATGAATTCATTCAATCAGCGGAACAACTCTCAGTACTGTCTGTCCTCGAACAAAATTACAAATTTATCTAAAATCAAGTTAGATACAGAACCATCGTAGTAGAATGGTGCTTCCTTTTCTTAGTCTTCTTCTTCTAAGATAAAACAGCAGACTATGCCTTCCAATAATGAAAATTAGTTCTTTGACATGTAAGTCAACTCCTCGAATAACTATTTCTCTAAACCGATGATGTCACAACAATAGTAGCCCATGATTCAAGTGCAATAATTCAGCACATCGTCGTTTCCTTCGTTTGGACTCAAGAACTAAGTGAATTCTCTGCTGAATCTGTTTTCCACGAATAACGCGCTACTTTCGCAAATGCAGATTTGAAGGGTCTTTCAGAGATTTAAAAGATTTGTGCGACTCGAGAAGACTGAAATTTATTAGTAAAATAATAAATAATTGAAGATAATTATAAAAAGTATATGTTTTGATAAAATTTGTAATGCTTATCTGCATGTGTAACACATTTTTGCATGCAATAATTTGAATTGAATTGATTGGAATCGGATTACAGAAGAGTGCAGTGGAGAAAGTTGTTCTATCTTCCCAAAGAAAGAAAACATCAAAATATATGTAAAAATATTTCTTTCATCAGCTCATTATTTCAATAAAATAATGCAAACGAGTGTATCATCCATATTGAAAAATCTTGATTCACATCCAAATAAATGGGCTCTAGAACAAAAATTTAATTATGCTGAGCTTTTTAAATTCCTAGAACAAAAAGAGAAAATAATTCATTTTTATTATTATTACAAAATAATTTTTGTTTATTTCTTTTCCCCTTTCTCAAAACACGATCTGAGATCTTAAATCAATACATGCGGTAATTAATTCTTTTTAAGATTTTGATTAATAGTATTAGATAGCAAGAAGGAAACGAAGAAGATTCTTTTTCCAGTGGCATTGCACAATGAGCAAGACTAACGAACAGATCTATCTGGAGTAGATGAATAATTTATTAGATTTATGAATTTTAAGGAAACATCCAAGCATTTTTTCATTTTGTGCTTCCTCTTCATGGCATTGCTGCTACGATTCATTTCTTTGGCACCAATATTGGCAAGAATCTGCATTTTCACATGTATTTTTGCCATTGAAACATTGAGCAGGTAGAAGTTAATGCGAGACTCTGAAACAGCTGATAGAAGTAATTTATCTCCTACTCGTAAAGGAACGTATTAAAGCACTATTTCCTAAAGCTAAGGTGGTCCCGTCAGCAATAACAACATCTCGCAACTCTCTTAAGTTCCTTATTACAGATCGACTCACAGTTAATAAATCCAGAAAGCACTAGACCAAAAGAAAATCACAAATCAGCTCAACTCATTCATCAGATCAAAAACAGCTTACACTCTCTTTTCACTATCCTTCAATGGACTAGCTGTCGTGCTGTTCATTATACAATCATATCTGGATGTTCACAATGTAAGAAAAAGAAAGAAAACCCTCAAAATAAGAAATAAAATAAAAAATATTTCCTACACAACCAGAGTTTTAAAGCAAATTTAACTTACTCATTTCCTTTTTTATCGCTGTGTCTTGATAGATCACTCCCCCTAGAGAATATTCCCTGATTATGAAGTTAATTCTCTTGATATTCTTCATCATTGAATATCTCGAACATATGGTTAATTCTTCTGATAAACTCCAAGAAGGATAAAAATTCTCAAATGTCTTCGATTTACTCACAATCGTCTTCATGTCTCATGATTTTTATCGGGCATTGAAACATGGAACAAGTAGATTTGAAGATAAGCTACTTTGGACATTGCTTTGCTTTAAATTCTTGAAAGTTAAGAGCTAGATTGAGTGTTTAGTTTTCAAGAACCATATCCCACCCAATCCAGATAAATTACCACCGATTCTCCCTCAAAATGAGCAACTCCGCAAGGCTACCTTCTCAACACTCATAAACATCTTTACTTTGTGCTTGATCAATACATCACTGATTCTTCTCGCAGATTTCCTGAATGATGGCTTTCTTCTGAATCCATATCCTAACAAATAATTACAATTCCACAATGCACTCTACTTCCAAGTCATCACAATGACTACCATCGGTAATGATAAAAGAAGATTCTGTACCTAAACAAGGCTGATAAGTGAACTTTATTTGTTTATTATTCTTTTTCTCTAGGCTATGGAGATGTAACTCCAGTATCTGCTTCTGGTCGTGTATTGACAACAATCTTTATCTTGATTTGTGCTGTATTGTTCACGAAATGGTTCAGTAAGATACTCACACTTTCAGAGAAGCAAAAGACATCGACTAAACAAATCACAAAGCAAGACGCGAACAGCATAATTGTCATCGGGAACATCTTCAATAATTCTTCCCATGTGGAGAAATTCCTCAAAAATCATTTTGCTAAGCAATTCTCAGTTAAAGTAAACAGAAATAGATGATTTAAGGGTTGTGTCAATAGCAATTATGTAGTACAAACCAAGCACACAGACTATTTAATAATTGGACAATATTTTTCCTTTTTTAATAATTTCTCCTAGGCCAATAAATTCAGACAACAGCTGGTGTTTGTTTCAAGTACCCCGCCTTAGCATGATCCAAATGCTTACATTAAGTTCGAGGGATTGCGGATCACTTACGGAATTAGGAAAATCAAGTATTTCATTGTGCCTTCCTTTGATAACGATCTTCAATGGATCAAAAAAGCTGGACTTCAATAAGTAACTCCATTATTCTTTTTACTCATAAAGTCCTAGAATATGTCTTGAATCAAACAACCCCCTATTGCTTTTATCTTTAGGCTAGTGCTTTAATGTGCTTTAACTATGAAGAAGCCGAAAATGAAGCTTACAATCAAGAACGAAATATGATATTTTCTCTTGGGATTATCCACCGAAAGTAAGTTTCAAAGATGTTACCACAACAACAACACCCCATTAATTTGCTTATTACTATTCTTTTAGATTCCCTGACTTGAAGATCTATGTGTATTTCACAACTGATTTAATCATGAGTGAGATAAAACTCCTCGATTCCTCACAGCATTTCTTCGAACGAATCAACTGCAGAAAAAGATACATGAACTAAATCTTAGCTGGATCTATGGAGAACGAAGGTGTTGGTTCTCTCTTGCAGTTACTGCTTCTTGACAAAGATAAAATTAACAATTTCTCGATGAATTTCTTTGCAGAGCTACAGAAAGAGCAGCATTCGACTAGACATGATTTAATCGACTACTACAAGGGCACTCGCAATCAGCTCTATGCGAGATATTTTCCTCAATTCCTTATCGGGGAGTCCTTTGTGAACATCGCTAAGTTCTTGTATCTGTAATAATACCAAAGAAGATTGCTAATAGTTCTAATCAGGAATTCTTTTTAACTTTGCTAAATTAATAATTTACTTTTTGTTAGATTCTCTTACACAAATACGCAAGCTATCGATTAGCTTTCTAGCTCTTCAGTTGACTCGAAGGAAATACGTATTCTCCTTATTGGTGTTAAGTCTGCTTCACTGAGGTAAGTTATCCCAAATCCGGGGCACTACAGAATCAAAGATGGAGACAAGGTAACAAAAATTATTAGGTTTTACAGAATAAATATCGTAATGAAAGAAGCTAAAAACCATTTTAATTAATAGAATTGCCCTTCTATCTGTACTATCCTTCCAATTATGATTGTTTTAGGCCTTATTTATTGCTGAGAACGATGCTTCAGTTGTGTTTTTTGAGAACTTAACTATTAGTTCCAAGAGTTTCTTTGAGAAAAACTTCGAGTAACCTTCAATATCGATGCCTCTTGCTAATGAGATACTCTTTGATATGGTAAACTCATCAATTTAAAAGGCACGATCATTCCCAGTAAAGGGCGGCAGTTGCTCGTCAGTGCACTTAAATTTATTCAGAGGATCTAAGATGCCGAAAATGAGAAATCATTTTATCTGTGCAGGCATTGAAGAAGAGGATATTTATGTAGTCTTTTCAACCCTACGAAGACTCAACCCTTAGAGAGCTGTAGTCTTCATTTAAAGCAAACCTTTTCACGTAAGAATAGCAAGCACATTATTAAAATAAGATCTTTAGAAACCTTAATTTCATAATTATTTTTATGTTTATTTCAAAATATTTTTTTACAACCAAATTAAAAAGTCTGTGCCGACAAGGCTGTAAGAAGAAATTAATGTGTTCTTCGTTCAATGCAGTCTCAAAGAAGAAAGGCATTTGAATCAGCTGTGTGTGAAGAACTGTGAAAAAGTTGTGATTAGGTTTTCGATGGAAATTGCACATCTGCCGAATACAGAATTATTCCGTTTCTATCGTTTAGTTTAAGAGCACAACCCAACAATTCCCGTTTTGCTATCACTAAATGATGCTAAATATCTTGATTTCTTTGATAAACGACCTTTGTAATAGAAGCTCCAGTGGGCATATTGGCCGTAAGTTATGCGAGCTTCAGCGATTATTGAACCAACGTTCTTTCATTCTGTGAATACATTAATGTTCTTCAATAACTCCATAGCATAGTTGATTATGCAGATTGCTGGAATCTCCAGCAGATAGAGCTAAAATAGCATGAATACTAGTAATACATAAGCAGGCAGCAGCACTGATAGTCAATTCAAAGGAGGGCTATTTACATTCCAAGTCACTGAACGATGCGCGAAAGTACATTGTTTTTGATTTTCTTTTGAACCAAATTGATTATGTGTTTCTAACCGAAAAACAAAGGAAATCAAGTATTTTGGAGATCTCCAATATCATTTCTTGAGTCGAAAAGAGCCTTTAATTGCCCTAGCTATCATAAAGAAGGAAAAAGTAAGCACTTAAAGAAAAGAAGTCGATGTTGATTGGGAGAACGAAATACAAGATAATCAAGTCAGAGAAGAACTAGGCGATAGAGTGCGTCTGGAAAATCGAGAAAACTAGCCTGATTTCCAAGCTGATTAGAGAAGTAACATAAGATTCATACATTTTTTTGTTGAAAAATGTTAATTTCCAATTACTTTTTTTTGTTGATCAAATTTTTCAACCCATAGGTCAAGCATTTACAGATGGTTTTGATGTGAACGACCACTTGATGATGGAAGAAGTTGATTTGTCATTCTATAAATGCCCTTAGTTGCTTTTGAATCCGCCTCCGTACAAAACATTACTAAGCCCAGAGGATAAAGTAATTTTATTAGGTCAAGTTAGCGAATAATAGCATGAAGGAATCACTGGTGATTAGTAATTACACTCGCTGAATAACTCTCTTCAAGCAGAAAGTATTCCAGAGAAGCACTTGATTCAAGATTACACCCCTCAGCTCTTTAAGCAGCAAATTGATTTGACCTAGAATCTCATCGATTTATATAAATCTTACAACCAGACACTGAGTACACTTTCAAGGTCGGCGAATTCTAACGAATGAGGGGATAAATATCCCCTTGAACAGTATTCTCTTGTGTTATTTGTTTTTGTGAAAGAGTTCTACACACATCTTTTCATTCATTTTTAATGCTATTTTTCTCAATTTGCATCTCAAAAATGCAATTAATTTTCTTATTAAAGCAGCAAAACGACTATCAAATACTTAGTATTTCACTAACCACGCAAAGATATTCAAAACACAAAAGATTCCGATTGAAATCAATCTAAGTCAAAATGTGCTAGGCTCTCAAAACATAAGTTCGTGTGCTGCTAAGCTCTGTGCAGCAATTCATCAACAAACTACCCGCTACTAAACAAGAATCTAACAAACTAGCAATGCAGTAAATGATCAAGAAGTATAACCCCGAGAACAAAGAAGAACTCATGCGTCTCTAGAAAGATCTACAATTTAAAATAAATTTCTTGAAACTTGCATATCCTGGATTAGTACCTTTGTAAACGGAATCGAATGAAACGATGGCCGAGAAAGGTGAGGAAATACTAAAATAACACCAAGGATAAGAAGGAGACGAAGCACAAAGATCATAAGACTCACTTAAAGCAAATCAAAAAGAATCAGATCCTATCGAATCTGGGACATATGTTATGAAAGAAGGAAAACTTGTGAAAGGTGAAGCAGAGAGGAGAGAATTAGTTGACTGGTCAAATTGGTTTGCAGCGAATGTAGACCCTGAAGATCTCAAAAAGCATAAGGAACTTATGGATAGACAACACTTCGGAGGGCCAGTGTGGAAAGGCAAAGGGAGACCCAAGAGTATTATTGATGAAGTTGATCCTGTTTATGCACCAGGAGTAAAGGAACTCAATCCATATTTGAAATAAGAAAAAGAAGCAGTTTTTGAGAAAGTTAAAAGATGATGAAAACACAAGATAATAATGGTATTATTAGAACAAGACAAAAGGAAAAAAGGGAAGATGCCCAAAAAGCAGCTTCGTATTTGTTTTTGTTTGACTTGATGATTATTTTTCTTTTTTCCTATTCAATAGAAAACTTGGTTTATCTTATTTAGTTTAAGAACTTGATTTTGGGGTGAAAGAATGCAGTCAAGATAATGAATCGAAATAAAAGATTGAAAGTGATAGAATCTGTGCGAGATTGAGAGTTTGTGTGTGTGTGAATTATTCTGAATAAAATAAAGAAAAAGATAAATTACAAGGGAAAAAAAAACAAAAATGATTTGGAAACTACTTCAACGCACCAACCGCAGAAATATCGTCTAAGCTGGTTTAGACAAATCCAAGTTCGAGAACTTACCCTTCTCTACGAACTTCAACAGTCTCGTGAAGGGATACGATCTCAGAATGTGGTACATCGTTAACTCACCAAATGAAGCCAAAAACATTCATTTCATCCAAGAACTCGAAACTCTCCATAACGAAATCAACTACCAAAACTCAAGACGTATAGCTACACCCATAGAGTTCAGCTCACTCTTGGATTTACTTTTAACTTATCTACTTTTTTCAAATAGCTTTCATAGCGAAAATTCATCCAAAAACAAAAAGCAAAGATACTTTTTTCAATAATTGAATTTTTTTTATTTTTTGCATCAAAGAATTCCTCTTCAGAGCTGGTGCTTTCATTGTTGGCTGGGCACTCTTCTATCAATTCTACGATCTACCTAAGACTTATGATTGGTAAGCAAAAGAATATTATTTATTTGGTTGTTTAAGCTTTTAAACTATGGTTTTTTGAAAAATCTTATTATTCGCATAATAGGTAAGATTCTCAAGAACCAAAGCATCAAGTCCCTGTCTACGCCGATCTCGAAGAAGGTGGTGATGAGGGTGGTGATGATTGATTTCCAAACCAAGAATATGTCTCTGATTTCCACAGAATACGATAGCATGTGTTAGGTGTATGCTTATAATAATGCAATTTATCAACTGTATGCATGTGTGAATTCAAAATAAGAATAAAATAAATCAAGTGCAAACAGACTCTCAAAATAAATTATCTTTTTTTGTTGTAAAATAATAAAGCAAAATCTCTTTAAATTATTCTTTTCAGCAAATACCAAAACTAAGCGATACTTATGAATTGTATGCTGCATTAAAGTAGTTATTTAAATCATTTCTTTGGTTTGACAATCAAGCCATAATAAGGTTCTAAATATTTATTTTCTTCGAACACATAACAAAAATACCAACAACAAATAAATTTATTTCCTAATTACAAAAGATTGCAACAAGATAATTGAAGTCAAAATGATGAAAATCAGTCAATCTTTGGACTTTAAATCAAAATAGCATTCCTCTTGTTTCCAGCAACTTAAAATACTGAGACGACGTTAGAGTATCAACGCAGATAGAAGAAAAAACTGTCTTGTAAATATAATTCTTAATCTTATTGATTTACATAATAATTGTTGAGTGAACGAAAACTAAGACAAAAAAAATGAAGAATAATTAATTGCCAGATTTGTTCTGTTAAAGCACATAGAAAGATAAATTATTTATTATTCAAAAATATTAAGAATAAAAAAATATCAGAAAATAAATAAAAGCAGTTAAACAAAAAACTAAAAATGACAACTCACTCTTAGTACATCCCTAACAATAATCTCAACTAGAGTGGCCTCCCACAATATGGTGGAGCTTCTCCCTATGGAGGTGCAGCTCCTTAGTAACAATATGGAGGATAAATCCCCTCTTCGGGAAACAATCTTCAGGGTACATACGCTGCTGGAAACCCAACATAATAGTCGTTCAATACACCTTCTTATGGCCTTGGATTAGGCGGTGGAGCAGCTGACAGAGGGTTCAAGATGAGCAGTGTCAACAACAGCCCTTTGAAAAACTCTCAGCTACTTAGTGCCAAGCGCTACGAAGAAGACATTCCACTAGCTGGGGAGTCTCAAAGCAGAGTTTCATATCTTAGAAGGCTTTATCTAGCTGTGTTCTGCTAAACCGCATTGGCTTCTCTGTTTTCATACTTATGCGAGACCTCCATTCCATTCCGATCATGGATTTTATCTAACACTGGTGTGAGTCTAGTGCTTAGTTTAATCATCGTCATCGTCCTCTCTCTCGCAGCGTTCTTTTAAAAAGCCCAACTGTCAAAACCAGTCCTCAACATCGCAGTTTTCTTGTTATACACTCTTGGATTTGCTACACTTATTGCATACCTCGATGCGTCCTATTCCTCCAATGTGTACTACTTTTTCTTAGTGTTCACCTATCTCTTCGCTGCATTGTTCTTCCACGCCTTGCTTTGTCTTGGGCCTATCACTTTCTAGAATGCAGCTCTGTTTATCTTCGCTGGAGTGTTGTTCATCACTTTAAAACTTGAAATATTCTCCCTTGTACCACTACAGACTATTTATATTATCTCCACAGTGGTGATAGTGTTAGGATTCTACATCGTCTGGGAAAACGAAACTGTCATCAGTGGAGCGAAAACAGAATGGTCCAGAGAAGATCCTATCATCGGATCAATTGGATTCTTCATGAATCTCTTCACTCTTTTCCTTAGACTTGCTAATCTCATCTCTAAAATCACTGTTGGATCCAAGGCATGAAGTCAAATCATCAAATAAAACAACAGATAACCATGAAAACTATTTTTTTAGACACATTTTCCTATTTAAAAAGTTTATTTTTGTTTTGTCTGTCAAGAATGCATTCTTGTGGAATCACTCTGCATTCACGTTTAAATCAATTATTCCCTTTGAATCCTTGAAAATACTCTTAAAAGAAATAAAATAACAAGTATGTAAAGCAGCAACAACAACAAGAAAATAAACAAAATTAACTTACAATAAGATAAAAAGATTTGGTAAGCTAATTAAGACTAATTTTGCTTGAACAGTTGTTGAAAAAAAAGATAATTTGTTAAAAAGATTGTGGATTTAGAAATATCTCTTAGAATCGAAGACAGCTACCTCCCTTAAACCATTAAAGGCTCATTGTTTTCTGATGAAACTAAATTCCTTGACTCTGTTCGTGTTTTTATTGTGCTTTTCGTAATCGAAATCCTAAAATATCCTCTAGATAAAAGTAAAACAATATTAGACAAAAAATATAATAAATCTTTTTCTCCCATTCCAGTCTTCTTCTATTTTATACCTTATCAGCAATATCATCAAACTCATCTTCGATGTCGCTATTTTCAAATTCTGTAATGGGTGGTTGGTATTACTTTTTATAAAGTTTATCCCAATCGATGCCTTCGAAAAAAGGATCGCGTTTTATCTACTCTTTATCAGAAGCGCCTAATCTTGTCTTTGGATTCCTGTCCAGCAATCCCTGAATGAAAGAATTATCAACAAAAAATAAGCAAAAATATTTTCTATCAATCAGTTATTTCTGCTTACACTGATGAAATTCCTCGCTTTCTAGCTGACATATGATGGATATGATAAATTGCCTTCTTTAATTTTCTTATACATCGTGGGAATGTCATCATTGTAGTAAGGTGGATCTCCTGTGAGCATTTCATATAAAACTGCTCCAATACCGTAAATATCCGATGCTTTTGTAGCTCCCTTGTTATTCAACATCTCAGGGGAGAGATACGCTGGTGTGCCACAAAAGGACTTTGTTTTGGCTTGATCAGTGACTTTATCCTTGGAAAGTCCGAAATCAGCTAATTTTATGTGTCCATCTCCACAAATCAAGATATTTTCAGGCTTTAAATCTCTGTAGACGACGTCTTTCTCGTGAATATGCTAGATTGCAAGCACAAGTTCAGCGATGTAAAAGACAGATTCTTCTTCGGTAAATTTCTGTTTATACGCTAAATGGGAAGAGATGTCGCCACCGCTGCAGTAATCCACCACCAAGTACAAGTAATTAGGTGTCTAAAACAGGAATTCAATGTTATTAGAGAACTCTTCAATAGCAATTTTTGTAAAAAAAATAATTTTTTAACATAGAAATTTGAAAGTGTTACTTGCAGAGCGAAATGCAGCCCAAGAACAAATGGATGATTGCACATTTTAAGTACATTCGCTTCCGTCACAGCATATCTAAGTTACCGCTTAGCAATCAGCGGTCTCTTTTTGAGTGCTTTAATAGCGTAAATCACCTGAGTATCTTTCTTTTTCGCTAAGAATACTTTCCCGAACGACCCCTATCCAAGCACTTTCAAGATCTAAAACGAATCGAATGTAACCTTTTCATCTTGCAGCGTTCCTAAATCAACTGTAGGATCCTCCGGGAATGAACTAGCTTGAGTAGAATTGCTGCTGTTAGTCGACTCAACTTGTTTTGGAGAAGGAGATCTTTAACGTTTATTTTGTGCTGAAGTATCTGTAATTGAACTATTAGTATTAGCAGGTGGTTAGGGAGCTGGTGCAGCTTATTGGTTGGGCTTATTAACAGTCCTGGAATTATTAGATAAAGTATCAGATATTGCTGATTTGTTATTTTTTAGTTATTCTGGATTATTAGGACTAATTTCATTATGACTATTTATTCCTTCAACCTCAACAGCCGTTTATCTCTTTCCATTTGGGTCAAATTAACGTATGGCTTCTAGAACACTTCCTCCAAGAGTCCCTCTATTCTTATGTACACTAGGCTAATTCGCTACATCGAGTAACTCGATTACATCATTGTCTTCCTGCTATCCAATAAATGAACTTCTTGTGGAGGAAATTAGAAAATAAGTTAAGAATAAAAAGATTGTTCAACCATCAAATCAAGATTGTTACTTGGTTTCAAGGTAATAAGAATAAACGCTGGCTTGGAAAAGGTACTGCACCCATAAAATAGCAGTCAAATGGTGTTTAGCAGCAAGTACTTATCTCGTCGGATAGGTGATTTCAAAATATGTATAATCGCTCGACATAAACCAAGATGGTTCGATAATTTAAATATGAGTGATGTCTTTTAATGGAATGACTTCCAAAGGACGGAGAGGGAAGTGTTTGATTGATTTATAACGAATCAAAGTCCCCTCGTCAGCGTTTAAGACGAAATATCTAGAGCGCATGTTGAAAAGAAGTGCACCAATCTAAATATTTGATAAAGGGAAAAATTAAACAAAAGAGAAAATATATTTTTCTAAATCTTTTGGAACAAAAATGTTTTACCTTTTTAAGCACTCCTTTGATAATAGGTGGACGAGGAGGTAGAAATTCCTTTGGGCTAGCTTATTACTGTTTCTACTGTTACTACTACTATAAATGGTTCTATGCTATTCCGTTCTTTTCTGAGTCTCTCCTTGCTTTAACTTTGACATATGCTTTCAAGATTGTTCTGCATTCTTCACTCGAACACAAATCAAAGCAGGTCTTGCCTGATAAATCTGGTACACTATTTTACATTTTACACACAACACAACATCAGCTATCATGTTCTTATGTTCATAAATCAGTATGAATCTGGAAATAAATAATTTACTTGACATCTGGTTATTTTTCAAGCAAAAGAAGAAGTGCTTGTGGTTTCGAAAATTAGCATGCTACAGATACTGGAGTCCCTGCTTATGAGACCTCGTTCAAATCAACAGTTGGAGAGGCTAATAGTATCTTTAGACCTTATCAATCAGTCAAAAATAGTTAGGCATCAGATTCAAAATATCAAATAATCTTACAAAACTATTTTTGATTTCTTTTTTGCCCAAACTAAATAATACATTTTCAAAATTAATATCACAAGTTCCCCTTACAATTGAGATCGTTTTTGTGCACTGCGATTTGAATACTTGTCCATCCTTGGCGATTAGGGACATTCACATTCGCTCCCTTGCTGAGTAGTTCCTAAACGATTGGTAAGTTTTTCTGCTAAACAGCATGGTGCAAGGGACTGAATCCATCGTTGCCAAGCTAATTTATCATCTTTTACCTCCCAGACTACAATTCTCTCTACTAATCAGGATTCAGCTTTTCAGGAAGATCACTGAAGAGTCTTCGCATCTCTTCTATTCTGTTATTTTTTATTTCCCAGATGATACTTTCCAAAAAGTTGTCGAGCATCTTTTTGTTGTCAAGATTCTTGATATTTTCATCATCACTAGAGGAACTGCCTGATCGCTAGCTGCCTCTACGCCAGGCTGAACCAGTTGGCTGAAATCTAAAGGATGGTTTTCTTATTGATAAATTCGTCTTACTCGAAGCAGAAATCCCTTCAAGTTCTTGATCATCGTCATCTTCCTCAAAATCCTTGATGACACTGAGCTGCGCTTCTTATTTGTTAATTCCGAGCTTCATGAGATATCGATTGTTCATAGCATTTCCCTTTTTCTTCGCTTCGTCGCTGTTTTCGTTGTCTTTGAATTCAATGTGAATCGAACTTTTGTCTTTGATCTCATAAAATGAAAGAGGCCATCCTTGAATTATTTTCACCTAGAATTCATGCAGAAAATACAAAGAAATTGTCAGCTGAGATCACAATAACTAAGGTGCCTACAGGAATGCTATCTTTTTTGATAATCGCGACGATTTCATGGAGGGGTCGATCAACTTTAGCAGAGATTGCCCTAAGGAGAATACTACAATCTTACTCTTCGTCTTCCATATCGACAGCAGCTGTCTTTTTGCGGAGGAAATCATAGTAGAATGTGATGATAATTCTCATTTGTGAAATATTTAGTGTTTCTTTATTTAATGATACTCTCAAGTAGAAACTCTCTTTCTATCTTTCTCTTATTTTTCGCAATTTAATTTAATTCCTTTGTCAAAATACACTCAAAATCTACTACTTCCTTTGGATCTAAATTCCACTTTCTTTACATCTAAATCATTCTGGCTACCTTCTGTTAGTAGATCCCCCCTCTAAAATCCAAATAATCTATCTCTAATAAAAGAATTTCTTCCTTTTGGGCATTACAGATGTCTTATTTCCAATATCTTTTCTTCGAATTCTGAACTTTCTCTCAAAGTGGTTGTAAGTTTCTTACTCAAAACCAAACTAGTCTTAAATTAGACCTTGATTTAAAGCGCAGTGCATTTGGATATTTATTTTTACTTTCGCTTAATGGAAGGAAAAAATTAGATTTTATCTTGATGGAATTAAACACAATCAAGAGAAACAAAAAGACCGTTTTCAAGAAGCAGAATCATTGGTATTTGTAAAGAAAAGTGTTTATGACTGCATGGATAATCAATTCCAAAAGGATATTTCCACAAGAAAAAGAAAAATCAGATTAATTAAATTCAGTTCAGTGTGTTTGAGAGAATGTTTGATGGTATCTTGAAGGAATATGAGAAATCTAAGAAAACAGTTGAAAAAGAGAATGGTGAGAATTAACAATAACTTTCTTTTTCTTGATTTTTTTGTGCATGAGGTAGTTCCTCTGGAGTTTTAGTATTCTTCATTGCTTGCTTTAATTTGTTAAAAATACAGAGATCTTGCGTAAAGAGATTAAAGTCTTGTCAGAACCAATCACTAAAAAAATACTTCAGGGAGTGAACAGCGTAAGAATCTTGCATTTTTTATCTGATAAATTGAAAGATATTTTCTTTTTCTTGTACTTCCTTGTCTGATTGATAAGTTTATTGAATTTATTAGGATGTGTAAGTGCTGCATTGCAATTAGAAAATCATCGAAAAAGAAGTGAAAGAACTTAAATCTGAAGTCAGCAAATTTTACAAAGATATGAATTCATGGCTAGCTATTTATGACGATCTAAACGGAGCACTTAAAGTAACAGACATTTAACAAGGCATACATGCAGCAAAAATGTTGCTTTAAAGTTGTGAATAGATGGTTTTAAAAGAAAATCTGCCTGTTTATGAATAAAATCTGATAATAATTAAAAAAAAACTGATTAAAAATAATCATAAAATATTTATTTCTTTTTTTCGCAGGAATTAGGTGATGTCGTAAATTGGTCAAGTATTATTGAAAGAGATTTCAAGACTGTCGTGGAGAAAATGGAAGGAATGAAGAATCAAAAAATTGCAGCAGCAGAAACTAATAATAGTGGTACCAGCAATGATAGAGTTTCTTAGGCTATTCAAGAATAACAAAAATAGTGATTTCAAAAAGAGAGAGAGAGAGAGCAAATGAAAAAAAACAAATTTAAAGGTAAATTTTTGACATGTTCAATATTAATCTGTAATAAGTACATTTCAGAAAGTTAAGATGTATTTGTTGCGAATAAAAATATTTTTGTTAAGAAAATAAATATATAATTAGCAGATTGTTATTAAAGACATGCACTGAAGTTAGCATCAATAATTTGTTAATTAAAAGAGAAAGAGAGAGAGAGAAAAGAAATCTTCTTTATTGTGGAGAGGTTTGGTATTTTTTTAGATTGTTATCTTTTAAGAACGACTAATTGAAAGGAAATCTCAATTGAGATGCAAATATTATGTCTTGCAAGATTTCTCTTTTTTGTGTGTTTTGAAAAACCTAGTTTGTTTAGTAGTCTATTTATTATTCTTCACCTTTAATTTCAATTCTTTTGTACGTACTTATTTCCACAGATTATCAGATAAATACAAAATAAGATGAAAATCGACAATGCTACTCCCGAGGTAAATTAGGTCATCAATTGGAAATCAATCCCAACAACTTATGCATCTGTGTCTTTCAGGAAGCAGTAGATTATCGCTGGAGGATACAGTAAAATAGACTCTATTCCTTGATAAATGAAGTTCGAAATGTAGTATAAATTAGATTTTCTTCCAGACGTAATTTAACTCAAAGCAATGAAATTCAATTCCACTGGACAAAGCACAAAGAATCTCTTCGCTATGATCTCCGCGTGATATCTCGTATTATTCATATTATCGTTAATGATCTCTGCTGCTAGTGATCGATCTTCTCTCGTTCGAAGCTTTGAAAACGGTGCATTGAAGATCTTACTAATTTATCGAAATGAAACGGACTTCTACTCGAAATAAAACAGCAGATAATACATGCTAACGGAGTAGTATAATCTAGAAAAGAACAGCACAGGAGTAAATCCAAGTAGGAAATCAATATCCTTGCCACTCAGAACGATCGCTAGAAAATACAACCCACCTCGAGCAAAGGTCCCAATCATGTGATTCAGTGACAGCATGTACAGCAATCCAGGGTGTTTTTCAAGGATAATACTAATAAGAAGAGTTAAATTCAATATTCCAGCATTCCAGGCAGTCTTTTTACGGAGAGATTAATGCTAACTGCTATGCTCGTTTTTGCGTTCGACAAGACGATTCATTTAAGTTGTTCCTTTACTACTCCAGTCTTTACCTTTACGCCTGTAATAAGAATAGGTCTCATAAAAACGATTCTTAGCTGAAATTTTGTCTTTTTCAAGAGCACTCGATGTAGCATGGATATCAGCGTGCTGCTGCTGTTGCTACTTCATTAACTGCTATGACTAGAAAAAGTTATCTTGATTCCCAGGGGCTGATTGAGCTAGCGAGCAGGGATCTTCTAAGAAATCGAAATTCTACGAATCATTCGATGCAAGGTTTTAGGGATTCCTAAAGGAATTTCTTCCTGTCTGTTATTAGCAAGGAGCTTAAAATGACTAGCAAGTAATTCTTTTTTTTTTCAATTCGGCTCCTGGGAATAAGTTAGATGAAGTTAGCGGAGGTTATTGTTGTTCGGCTTTCCAAGTAAAGTTGTTCATATCAATATTCTAGCTATTATTGAGATTTTGAAAATTATTATTTTATAAATTGTTGTTGTTGTTTTCATCGACTTGTTGTGCCTAGTCTATCACATCGAATGAGAGTGCTAGTGGTGGTGGTAGATAACTAGGTGCATTTCTACTTTTTGTAAGTGGTTTATCAGGTGAAAAAGGTGATTAGAGTAGATTCAAACAAAGTTAATTCACATTGTTATTGTTAGTTTTAGAAGTACTTTCATATGACGATCGCTTTGTAGCTGCTGTATTCCTATTAGAGAGGTGTCTGTCATACAAATTGTTATTTGCATTAATTTTTTTGGTATCCGCGCATACAATGTGACTACGGTTATCATTCTAGAATAGCAAACTCTCCTTATTTATCTGCAAAGATTGCTGGATAACTTCATTGTTCTTCTCATTGTTTTTATCTGAGTTGCTATCTAAGGAGGGCTATTTCGGAGTATAATATTACGTTTAGCTTGATCCGGTTCTTGCACTTAAGATACTCGACTCAAAGGGATCTCCGCAAACACTTTTGAACTCATCATCTTCTTCCTGATTCTTCTTTTTCGATAAATCTCTGGTTTGTTCTTTATTATTGTTGTTTTGAAAGATAAATGATTCTTCCAATTGATCTTCTTCGAGATCTTCCTCAGCTTTGCTATCATCTCTTTCAAATTCAGAAGCGCAGCTGAAAAACGAATCGTCTTTGCTTTTACTTCTGTTTTCTAACGGAGCTGTGATCAGCGCGTCAAAGGAAATTCTACCATTTGAACAAAAGAGAGAATTCTCTAGCGAACTTCCACTGCGACGGAATACTGCTGCTTATTCAGATATCGATTCTGAATTATCTTCCTCAAAAGTACCATTGAGTTAGCCAAAGAGTGACTGAAAAGCACTCAGCTACGTCTGATTACGTCTTCGAACTTTGACATTCACTTAAGGATGCATGCCAGGTGTGCGAAAGATGCTGTTACTATCGGAGCTGTCTTTGTGAGAGAGCATTCCTGTTTGCTGCATTTTGTGATTTTTCTATTAATATTTGGCTCCTTTCTTTCTCTTTTGGTTGATGCTAACTTTCTCAAATCAACTGTTGGTGTTGTATGCAATCTCAGTAAATTACTTTTTACTTTACTATTTTTGTGTGTGTTCCTTTCCACTAGCTGATTTGGGTCAAATATTCCCAATCTTTGCGATATTTTTCATCTCTAAATCGTTCAGATTATTAATCATTTTTTAACATTACTTGACGAGTAATCAGAATTGAGAATTGCGATTATTAAATAAAAGAAAATCAGCATTTTGAGATCCTTATTTTCTACTCATTTGAAGAAAAAAACAGCTCATGACAAAGCCCATCGCAATAGAAAGATTCTTATTATTCTCTAAGATCAATTAAGATTCGTTGGGGAAAGAGAGAGAGAGATTATGTAAATGAACATAATTGATTAGGTTTGAAAATATTTTTATTTTGCAAATTCTTTTATTGACTTAATTTTAGAATCATAATTCCATAAAGAAAGGGAGAGAGAGAATCAGTTTTAACCTTCATAGTTTATACAAGGAATAGAAATTAGGCTATTTCTGGGAATAATATCATCTTTGATATTAAAGTTTACTTTATTCTCTGCATTCATTCAGATAAAAACAATAGATATTTCTTAAAAAAATAATTCAAACCAACTTATTTTAAAAAGAGAAATAAATCTTCATTACAAACAAGAATTAACTAGCTACAAACTAGTTCTCAACTCACATTGATGCAATTCAATCTGCTTTGATTTAGGAATAGATAAATTTAATGAATGCATAAGATGAAATGAATCCGACTGATCCGCAAAGCAAGAACATTCCAAAGCTGACAATGCCCATGATACCGAAATACATGATTGTTGAAGATACTTCTACTAACTGCAGGTTGAAAAGCCAATAGAAGAATCCATATGCGAAAATGTACACACCACAGAACCCCGAACTGTAGAACGAATTCCACCACCATTTGTGATTCCCACTTTAAAATTTAGGAAATAATTAAAAAAAGGTCATTTATGTAAAGATAAAAATTACTTATTGAGCTAGAGATAAGTGAGAAGAATGGATATCTCAGCGGATGTGATCATTAACAGAATCAAGGCCAGGAAAATAAAACCGAAAAGATGATAAAACGAATGTGTCCAAACGGAATTCATAATAAACTGCAGCTCCATCAGAATCGTACTGTTGTTCGAAATAAATCAAATGAGTCTCAAAAATAGTTTGAAATTGATTTGTTATGCAGATTATCAAATGAATGTTGTACCCAAAAGGGAGTATTCCTCCAATGATGCAGAGGAAATGTCTATTGAGGAATTTAGGTTAAGGTGGGATGTACTAAGGTACAGGGTTTATACTGCATCCAGCTTCGAGTTTAGGTCTTTTAAACCCAATTATCGAGCCTAAGAACGTTAGGGGAATCTGAATCCCGAACCACATGAAAAAGAGCTTGAAAATGGCACCAAAGCCGACTACATTGGAGGAATCTTCCAGCAAGAAGCTGAACTCAACTTCAATGAAGACTAGAGTGACTATTCCAGGAAGCAAGACTGATGTCAGCAGAGTTGATCTGATCCAATATGCGCCCTAATGGTAATTTTTTATAATTTGGTGGCTGTTTCTTGGTAAATGAAAGTAAATAAAAGCTGTTTTTTGTATTTATTTTGTACGCTCATCATCTTGTAGAATCTAGCTGAGTAGTATCCTGAAACTAACCCTGTGATCACGTAAAGAACGATGAAGGATTCAAGCACTTTCTCAGTGCGATATTATTCTGCGAGATAGTACAAGGCTATGAAAAACACTGTAAGGGTAGTCATCGCAGCAACTTAAACTCCAATCCCAATGAGTGAGGATAACACAATTGGATTTCCAGGAGGTCTAAACACATCACATTTGAGTTATTTCCATCCCATGTCTTCCTCTTCATTCTAGTTCACCTGGATAAAGAAAGACATGTTATTTAGCTGTGTTTTCACAAGATATTTTTGCATTTTATTGTGCTGTAGCTTGATTCTGTTACTTGCTGATAATTTGAGAAATCTCTATTGAGAATTCTTCGTAACAGGAAATAAATCAGTGTTGACAGCGAAAGATTCACACCAAACGAGCACAGAATATTATTCCAATGAACACTCTCATTGTCTTTGCTCTTATATCTGTCCCATCGAGAAGCTTATGTCTTGGAGAGATTCTCAACGAAGCTGACTTCATATGTGAAAATAATATCCTTTCCTTTCTCGAATTTTTGTTCAAAAGATTGAACGGAGTCGTCATTCGGAATCTCGTTTCCACATGAAGAAACCACTGTAGAGCCTTTGTAGAAAAAGCCCACTGCGGAAGGCTCTACGAAGAACCCTACGATGTTTCTCTAGTTGTATTCGATTATGAATTTCAAGTGGTTGTAGATGAAATATTTATTTGTACCATCAACTTCAACCTTTAGAAGAAATAAACAAAAAATGCAGGTCACTATAACGTTTGAAAAACTAAATAGGTTGATCTCTTTGTAATAAAACGCTATCTTCTCCATAATGTTTTGAAGATTTTCTCTTATTTTCAATCCATTTAGTTTAAGCTACGATTCTTTTCCTTTTTAATTAATTCTTTTAAAACTGCTTTCAAATCTACCTTTTCACCGACTGCAGGTCCTAGCTGAGTTGAGTTATTGATTGCAGGCAAATTGTCTACTAACCTATTGTGTGGATTGAAAATGCAAATTGTTTTTTTATGAAATGTTTTTAAAATCTCATCATTGTACAGATCATAAGTATATCCGTTGTCGATTAGGTAAGTGAATTAAGTGACATCTTTTTCTGAAAGCGTGACGGATTGGAAGGAAGTGCATGGTTAATTCACTCCAAACTAGAACAAAATATGAAATCTTTTTAAAAATTTGCTTTTTAAATGAATTAGATAATGTTGGATGTGTGAAAGGTTTGTAATGTACTTTGAAGGAAATATCTTAGATTAATAGCTTATGTTATCCCAGGAGTTGCTCAGCAAGGGTAACATCTATCTCCTCAGTTTTTAAGAAATGATAATAATCGTCAAACGCATAAGGTATCATAGTTTAGAGGGATTCGAGTTGCAATACGCTCAATTGTATTGTATCATTGTACTTGAATTGCTTAGGAAAAACAAAAGGTAAAAAATGATCAAATATTTAGAATAACTGATTGATAGTACTTGATTTGAAACGCCTGGAATGGAATAAGCTAACGAGGATGATGCGAATAAGAGAATCAAAATCAGCAAAGAATGCTTCATTGCTGGAGACAATTTATGTTTATGCTCTCGCTATTAAGGAATATTTGGAATTAATGTTTTGTTTGTCAATCAAATCACAAACTCTTTTTTTTAATTTTCAATCGCACTCAGCTCAGAAACGCTCATATCTTTCAAGCCAAATGCGTGCACATGTACAGTTTTAAACACACCTTGAAGATATATTTCTCAAAATAAAGAAAAATAATTTGTTTTTTGAACTTTCTCTTCATTATGAAAATGAAAATAGATTTAAGCTAATAATTTCGTGTCAGCAGATAAAAATAATAGGAATGAGTACCTAAGTCATTATCCCTAACCCACTAATTTTAATTCAAAATAAGATCATTTTATGGTTTTCCCTCCTAAAATGATTATCTTTCTATCTATTTCCCACCTTGAATGGGATCCTCAATTTCTTTTTTTCCCTTTGCAATATTTGATTTATATTACCAAAAAAATCGTTCGTAGTCTTTCTGCAGCGAATTGAGAGTTTCTCATCTGTCTTCTTCAAAGAAGAGTGAGAAAACCCTATGTTTCCATGAGTAGGTACCATCCCCCCTAAATTTTTTTTGAAAGGTAGACATTTGCTATTAATATTTAGCAATTCGTGAATTTTGTTTGTAATTGTGCTTAGAGTCTTCTTTTCATATTTTTTATCTAAGAGTATTGCAGAATGTTTGGTCGTTGAAAAGCTGAAAAAGAGTCTATTTTGATGCAACTTTTTAATTTCCAAAAAAAAAACACGCCAATGGCTTTCAGAAGTAGAAAAAAAGGGAAAAATCACTGAAAATGCTACTTTTAGAGTAATTCAACAATGCATAAAATTTAAAAACCCGCTGATTAATTTTATGAAAGGACTGCTAGTTAATCAGAATATTTTCCTATCGATATGCTTTAAGCGTGAAATAAATTTAAGTGGCGTCTCTCTTCGAAGTAGAAAGTAATAGGGAAGATCAAACCACGAAAAAATAAACTCCAAACAGGGCAAAAGATCATAGCAGTTTGAAATAAAACAAATTATCTTTGTTTGTGAGAGTCTGTGAATATGGGGAATTGTATACGCAAGCCAATCGTGGTTTATTAGAGCATCCTAGAGGAGTGCTATGACTTGCTGAACCAACAGAGTAATTCCTAATAGAACGCTAAGAACAAAAAGATATCTAAATCACAGGAAACAAAATCCTCTAGTCATGGAAAAAGCAGCAGTATCGAAAATGTTCTCATGTAAGAATGCACAGAAGCTATCAAAGAAAAAGCGAATAAATCCTTCGATGAATTCAAATAACTCGATGTCAATAAGCTGTAGAGTTAAGTCAGACTATCCGCGAATACCTTATCTGATCATATTCAAGACACCCATGTGCGACTGATTGATTCTGTGAATTACATCAAGCAGAAGCTTAAATCAGATAAACCATCCTACCCAATATAATGGATAACTCTTTAGATTCTGTAAGTTCTTGTTGTGAACCTGAAGAACTACACACAAAAGCACATTTCACTCAAATAAGCCCAGCCTGAAGATTCTAATGTAGCCTCGAAAATCGACAATCAAACAGAGTAAAATGACACTGATAATAAGCAGTAAAATCCATGCAACAATTATCAAACGAGTGTTGCTGGTAGCAGGGTCGATTAATAGCAGCAGCAACAGCAAATAACATTTTTCAGTGATAATTTTATCCGATTTGAGATGGATTTCTTGGAGATAGCGCTTTATATTCTCAGTGAGTAGTATAATCCGTTCTATGCTGCTTCCAGGAATGCATTTTTAAGAATCTTATTGAAGTTCTCCATCATTCATAAGGATCACTACACGTCAGAGAAGATTTACAGACTCACTGATTAACTTGAAATAGATATCCAGCATCTCGCTAAAGAAATTCTCACAAATAGTTCATCGACAACCGTCGACTCAGAGAAAATCTAAACGCTCAAACAACTAATGGAAGCCTACACAGCCACGTTTTCCAAAATCAGGACGTAGCAGAGTGTCTTTAGGTCGAAAAATCAACTAAACTTCTTTAATTTTCTGCTGTAATCTATTATCGATTTCAACAAGTTATTTCGTAGTGAAGAACATAAATAGCCACTGCTAAAAGTCTAATAACTACCTTCAGCATCACATGATACTTCAAACTAGCTAGTCCTTGATCGTGTTACTTCTCCTCTTAAAGAAACGATAGCCTAGCAAGAACAATAAAACAAAAATCAGATCCCACAAGAATGCATCAGAATAATTCGCGTTTTCAGTCATCGTTCGTTTATTCTGAAAAACTACAACGCATTGTTAGCTAATCTTTTTGTATTTTTTGACTCATCCAAATGGGACGAGTCATTGATGATAGATAGTATCATTAACGAGACGATATCTGTCGCATGCGAGGAATCCGTGCAACTCAACTATAAAGTGTATCTGCTGGAATAGCTAATCGAATATTTACTAATGACTCCTTCTTCATCAGGGAATAATAATTCCGTTCCAACAATTATACTGCATGCAAACACACTTAACGCGCACATCATCGACTCCAGCAGCTCGAATAAGAACAACAATAACCCCGAAAAAGGATCTAACACCGAAACAACTGTGGAGCTGTCATTTATCAACTTTGCTGATAAGAAAGTAAAAATCCGTGCTTTGAGACTATTTAACTCCTTAGTCGAGTAGAAAGATCGAGAAATACCCATGCTGATGCACTCCACTAGCAAAATAGTCAAGTGTTTCCTGGAGAATCTCCGTGAGTTTGCAGCTGTCAGCGAAGTTAGAAGTGAACTGCAATCGAGTTTTGTTCATTACGCACTGCAGTTTGCTCCGGATAGTAGTTCGCTGTTATCGTTATTAACTGCACTTTCCTCTGATATTGCAGATCAATTTGGATCATCCAGTCTTGCTAAGATACCTTATGGATAAATAAACACGCCTAGAAATAATAATATTAGTATTACGCATGCTGCTAGTGGATTCAAGATCGCTCAAACGGGACAGCAATAATCTTAGTAAAACCAATCTTCATAGGTATTTCGTTCGAACCAAAATCCAAACAGCAACGAAGAAACACTGAAATACATCTTAGAAGGGTTAATATTAATGTAAAACACTATCGATTGTGCCTCCAGCAATTTCGTTGCATCGCCAATCATAACCGATGAGTTAATTATAAATTTATTATTTCTCAGCAACCTTGAAAAAACAGCTCTAATATCATTCGAAGTCATCACCAAACTGCTCCTCTTGAAGCTTCGATCAGCTTATTCTCAGCAAGCAGCTGGAACACCTGCAATAGCAGGAACATTTGATTTCAATACAAATTAATTATAGTATCTATCTCTTAATCCAAATTATGATAATTCTTCTTCTTCGACTTTCTTGTAGATCTCCTAGAATTCGCTGTTGCACATATTCTACCAGTGCCTCAAGAGTATCATGTTCCTCCATGTCTAAGAAGACAATTAGACTCTGTTTAATGCAGTTATAATCGTCTAATACACGAACCAAATTATCCAAGAGATAATCAAGCGAAACAATCTCCTCCAAATTCGATCTGTGTTTGCATACCTCGCCAAACTTATCAAGGAAACAATCGTGTTTTAGAATAGCCCTAGTCAGTAAAAAGTAAGCGGCCAGCATACACCTAAGAAAGAAATCTATTCCTCTGTTTTATTGACTTCTCATGCATAGACAAAAAACCCTGTGTGCTTTAATATCCTTTAGTTGGCAGTAATCTAGCTCCTTTAGATTATGGAGCCAGTGCTAAGTGTATCTGGAGATCAAGCGAAAATCAAAATAGATTCATCTGAGCTTTCTGCGCTAATGAAGTCTTACCTTTAGATATTCGCGTTGCATAACAAGCAGACTGCTTCTAATACGAAAAAGACTGATTCTCCAAAATTGTAGCAGAAAAATGTTCAAGCTGCTGGAGGAGAAGAAAATGACCAAAAGATTTTGTCTCCAGAATAAGAAGTATCATCAGATATAAATGACAAATTTGCTAAATTAGCAGACGATATCTTATGCACACCTTATCTACAAAACAAAGCATTCCAAGACCATCAGCTGCTTGATTTGATATTGAAATCAGCGAAAACTTAAGGCTTTTCGTCTGATCAAAATCTTGATTTCGATGAATTAACTGCGTAATTTGCAAGAAACTTTACTTCCGCAGTTGGGGATATCGATTTCTAGAACTTCAACCCTGATGATGAGTCTTCATTCGTGAACAATCAGCAACCACAAAGGAACAACAACAACAATCATAATAAAAATAGCTATATGAACCCTTCCACGATGTACAATTCTGTATAGAGCATCGGTTAAATGGAGATGGAAGATGAATAATTTGGGAATATCTTAGGGATGATCCAAAGGAGAGATTTGGAAGTACCTAATTTATTCAAAGAAGATACAGCAGTATCGCGTTCAAGGGAAGTCAAAGATATCGAAATGGCTTAGTAAAAGCAAAAGAACTAAAAATAACTCATTATCGATATGAATGACGTGAATATATCCGTGTATTGAGAGAGAACAACAATGAACAATTCGATTTTCTGCATTTTTTGAGCAAAAAATTACTTATTAATGATTCAAATAATCTTCTATCATTAACAAAACAGCCAAATTGAGCTGGTTGTTTATTTATGTTTGTAGTATCCAATTCTTCTCCTTCCATTTAAATTTGTTTTTTTGGGGTCAAAATTCAAAAATGAAACACTCATCTCACTCCAAGAACTAATTGTATTACTCACACACATTTTTCATTCGCCAACAACCAATAATTATTATAAACAGACTAATTTTCTTCTTAATCCATGGTTAAAAAACCAAAGTAAGCACTTCCTGACGGGATAATTCAGAAATTCTTTGTGCCAAGAACATTTCCACCTTTTGTAAAGAAGATTATTATCATATTAAGAACCTCTTTTAATGTCTAAATTGAATTTTGTTACAGGAAGGACAGTAATGAACGGCATCTTTGCATTGATCAAGTAAAAATGGGCAACAACACAGTGCGTATGTAAGAACACAAAGTAATGCACTGCAAAACGACAGAGATTTGCTGAGAAAAAGTAGAAGAAAAAGAAACAATCAAAAAAATTATCCCCAAAAACAGATTGAATTTAAAAAATACTTTCGCTCCAAGCGGACAACAGACTCAACGAGAAACATACATTTAGGGCATCGCAACTTAGCAGGCAATCTCCCTGTGACTCCTTCCTTGAAAACTAGCAAAGAACAACAAGACGTTAGAGAAAAAAGAGTTCTCAGATTTGCAAAAAATCAAAAATGCAAATTATTGTGTAGTCAATTTGCAAGACAAATCTAAGAACAACAATAATTGAAATTCTTTACGCCTTTTTCTCTCTTTTTTTGTTCAAAAATAAACTTCCAAAAATCAAAGACATACTCCCTTCCTCAGGCTGAAAGGTTGCAGTGGGTACTTCATTTGTGAGATTCGAACCATTATAAGGAATGAGCTATCTGAACACCCCCGTTTGTAAGGTCGATGTTTGAAACAACACTGATGACTGAATTTTATTATTATTATTTAGATTCGGATTACTGATGTCTTAAAATTAATTGATTTGTTTATTGTTGTTATTATTTCCAAGCGTATTCACCCTTTGGTGAAGTGTATTATTAAGATTTGAGTTTGATGGGTGAATTGTGCTGTGATCATCACTATCCTACATTAGATCAGGCAAGTTTTCTTCGATTTAAGGTGATAACTGCTGCTAATTCGTTGTCCAGAGACTACTTGCTTAGACAAATTACTTCGTTCCAGTTCCTCCTTTCTCTGTTTTTTAGTGGTATGATGTTGTATGATTGGAATATCGCTAAGGATAGTCAGAAATGATCGGTGAGCTACCTCGATTCTGAGGTGCATTGCTCTTGCTTGTTTTGTGCGTATCTAGTCGAGGATCACCAATATCTGATTCCGAATCGCTATATTCCATAGGTACTTAGTGTCCTTTTTTCATTGATGGGGATGACACCGGTAAATCCTTCATGTGCCCGCCCTCTTCAAGAGCTAAAATATATTATTACCTTCTCGATCTTGGTCTTGATTATTGTAGAAATCTCCTCGATCAATTAACTACTGCGACTTCTCAAAAGATTCACTAATTTGTAGTTATTTTTCTGTGATTATTTCAAAAAACACAAACACAAACAAAAAAAGAAGCATAAAACAAAGCAAACCAAATTAATTTCAGTCATCATTATCCTCTAATTTACTCAAATTATCTGATAAGAAGAAATGGTATTATTATTAAAATCAGTTATTTAAAAGCAATGAATGGGATTAGAGTGGTAAAAAATTGAAGATACATTGTAACTTTTTTTCTTCAGAGAGTAGTCTGTGTTAATGTCCAGGAAAATAAAACTACAAGGAAAGTAATTTAACCTATTTTTTATTGTTGTACTTACATTTTTGTCTTTCACTTTTAAGAATACATAGATTCCCTTCACAAAGAATGAAAGTGTAATTGATTCAAGCAACAGCAAAAAATAATTTGTATTTTTTGTATGTTCGGGGGGATAAAAATATTGAAGTTTTCTGACTAATTGTTTTTTTTTGAAATCTATGCTTCTTTGTTATTAAGGTTGGTGGAAATTGCTTGAACTCAACAAAAACATTAGCCTAAGTAAGCAAAACCAATGCAACTCATCCCTCCCCAGCAGATCATTCCTCATCGAAGGCATCAAAACTTTAATAAAACAAGGGGAATAGGGTTGTAAAAAATAATCTCGATCTTGGAAAAAATCCTAACAGAAAATTTGACTTAAAGATGTAT
>Ga0302271_10000792_pt1 | contig 31054 bp, 24 predicted proteins | sample III_Bog_N1_1_FD_198767 | JGI IMG/M metagenome (GOLD analysis project Ga0302271, IMG submission 198767) | Peat permafrost microbial communities from Stordalen Mire near Abisko, Sweden - III_Bog_N1_1 | ecosystem: Environmental > Terrestrial > Soil > Wetlands > Peat | place: Sweden: Abisko... | reverse complement strand
AATTAATATCGAAGGGTAACATCAAATTGGTAATTACAATCTTCTCCTCCTCCCAGGAAATAGATCATATATTCATATTGAAAAACACTCGCACAAATACATTTTCATGAGTGATTCTAGGAACAGTTATTCAAATGAGTAAAGTCAAAGTGGGATGAAAAATCAAAGCGGCTTTAGGGAATCCAATTAGTCGGCGATCATTGATAGATAATCATGCAATTTGACTATCCTCTCTAGCCAGGTCACATCAATTCTACGGATCTCTCATGAAAATTAATGGTTTCAATCACATTCTTGCAAATAATTAAGTGAAAACAGTTAATCCCGGAAATGCAGCACACAAACAACTATTAGAAAAGACTAGATTAAGACGAAAAATACTAAACACACAAAAATAGATGATAAAGGATGAAAGATTTATGTTATTGATTAGATAGCCTCCTTGCTGTTGGCTGGTTTTGTAGCTTTGAGACTTAAAATACAGTTTAAAATGAAGCAAAAGAAACTCTTAGCGAAGCTTCTTTCTTCTTTTGAGTTGATTTGAAAATTAATTTGGAATATTTCTTGTTTTTATTGTTGTTGTATCATTCATCGGAATCAATAGCTGCAAGTTATGGATCAAAATCTCCTTGCTCGATGAAGAATGAGTTGACTTTGAGAGAAGTGCCATCTTCTTCTTGCTTGAAATTACTTAGTTCCACTACTTTATTCTCTTCGAACTTGTATTCATTGGGGAAATGATTTTCTAAGAATTTCTTTGTATCCTCGCTGACATTCACTTTTCCCATGCATCCGTTCGATTCCATTCTGAATTGAAATTGTCAAAAAGATAAAAAATGATAACGAATTCAAGGATATCGTTTGTAAAACAGATATGCAACTCAGAAATAGGGCTATTTTGTCCTTACTTGTTAGCAATCACAACATCCTTCCCGAAAATGTCGTAGCGTACAATGTTGGTTCCAATAATGCCTCCAAGAATCTTTTCTCCCTGGAAGGTTAAAATACAAACGAAAGATAAATCTCAAATGTTGTTGGATATTTTGCATGAATATGAATAATAAGTCTGCTTACCAAGTGAATTCCAATCCTCATATTGACACTTCCAAAGTCCTTGTGTTCTCTCTTGATATTTTCTATAACTTAAATCATTGAAAAACCCATTTTCACAACATTCGCGCATTCCTCATGATATGATCTGTTGTATTTATCGACCGTACCCAAAACCACATAACAATCTAAAGAGAAAAGCCAAAAAATGAGATGAAATTAACTTGTTTTTTAACAGTTGCCAAAATTTCTGTTGTTGTTGTGAAACCTCCAAAACGATTAATTACCTCCGATTGTGTAAACTTTATAGACTTTATGTTTAAGACAAAGTTGATCAAACGAAGTGAAAAGATTCCTTAACATCTTAACAACCTCTGAAGGCTATTTATTGCTGGAGTAACTCGTGAACCCTGCAATGTCAGCGAATAGCAATGTGACTTTTTCTAGAGATTCCGATATTTCTTGATATTATTTTTTATTCTACAGAAACTAAGTCAAGATATGCTTCGGAACGAGGTATTTCAGCAAATTATCCTTCTCAAGTTTCTTGATCTCATGCGCTACTAGATTATTAAAATTGTCAATTTTGCTATCCCAAGAAACATAGCATCTGTACAACTCAAAGAACACAAGAAGCACAACTTTCCAGGCATAATTAACCTATCCAATGTAGTGGAACATATAAACCCAGAAACCTATGACGATTCCTGAGAAATGGAATGTCATATTGAAATATACTACTGAGGAGTTCTACGATAGATTCAGCAGTGTAAGATGCTCGATGAATAAAGTTATGAGAATCCCTTGATTGCTCTTAAAGAAGAACGCAAGAGCAATACTCACAGAATGGGAGTATAAAAAATAAATATGAATTATGAGTTTAAAGAGGGTGAGTTTGTGGGAGAGCTTAGGTAATAATACAATGAGGATAACGACCATCCCACATTATCCTGCTTTTAGAATTAAAGCGACGATTTGTTAGTTTGTGACTAAGATTGGGAGATTCACGAACACAGTGATGAAGACTAAGGCATGGAGAATGGCTTAGATAACATAGCAGCGAGAAGACAGAAAACTACTGCATTCGACACTGTTGCTAAGTTCAAATCTCTTGACAACATCGTCTCTTCCGTTTTAGTAGGAAAGAAGAATTTTCGAGACTTTTAGCATGGGTTCGGAATCTTTCTCTCCTTTATTGTTGATAGTTTTCTTCGAAACAATCGACTCTTAGGCTTGGAAAGGATTAGAGCCGTTAGCATGATTGTTCTTGTAAGTTTTTTCTTCTTCTTCGTAGATAGTTCTTTCAGGAATACACTCCTCACTAGCGATTTCTAAACTCTCTAATTTCTAAAATTTAAAGATAAATGTAAAATCTTCAAAGATAATAAATCAGTTTGTAAGGGAGTTTACTTGAGGTGTTTAATGGCTGCGTAGAGAGTTTCTCGGAGCAACGATCATTGTGGTGGAGTGACGGGATTTACGTTTAGAAGGGAAACTTTAACCACTATTGGATTTCAGTGGAAACTTCTATGTTTCGTTAATAATCTAGCCGATATTTATGTTATTTAGACCCGAAATGCTGTGTTTTCGATCGATGCTTTAGGACGAATTGATTTTAAAAGGAAAATCTAATTATTCATTCTGATCAATCTAACTGTTTGACCCTATTTGTGTCTTATGATGACGATTTAACTTAGGAGAAACTTTTGTCCCATTGATATCATGGGCGATCTTTTCTTAACTGTTACTCTAATTAGGATTGATATCGCATAAATTAATTAGAAGATTGTTGATATTGTTGTTGGTTTAACCGCCACCATCTACGGAATGTTTGTGTTCTCGTTGGGGAATAGGCTAATTTATTGGATACTTGAAATTCGTCTTTGAACCAGTTCTTTAACGTGTGATGGTAGTCATTTCGTTGTTGTTATTATTGATTGCTGCAGGTGTTTTGACTTTAATAAGTGTGTTTCGGATGTTTTCAGCTAGACTGTATATTTTAATAACACCTTTTCCTTTAGCTTCTACTTCTCTTTCGATGAAAAGCCATTCTGTTTTTCCGATCCTCAAGTGGGCTTCCTCGGATAAGGAGATCCTTCCTGTTTTAGAATTTGAGCAAACTCGACTTGCTGTGTTCACAGTATCCCCGATTAAACTGAATTAAGGCTTATGTGCTCCAATAACACCTGCAATGACTTTTCCGTAATGTATGCCGATTTTTGCATAAGTAGGTTTGTTCCCGCACCAGTAGTAGCTCCTTGCTTTGGTTTGCATTTCCTGTGCAGCGAGTACTAACCTTTTTGTTTCGTTATCTCCGACCATTTTCTACTAGCGCATGCGTTCTTCTTTGGTGAGTTTTAACCCAGCACAGGCCATATAGATTTTGCCGACGGTCTAAAGATAGGAAGTAAAAAAAGAAATTGAAATTTTGTTCAGCTTATTTCTGAATGTTTCTAATAGTATTTCTTACCTCGATCTTTTGGACTCCATATTCAACACAAATCTTATCGAATAGCCTATACAGATTATCAACCCATTTGATTAGTCTGCCTTTCTCTTCCAACAAGATATTATCGAAGTCACAGATGTCGAAGAAAAGAATAGCAACATCACCTTAATCTTCTTCGATACTTGTATTACCAGCTTTGGAAGAGTTAGAAATCCCACAAAGAGAAGTTAGAAAATTGCAAGAACTAAATTGAAATAAAGGATCATTTATCATATGTAAGAAAATTGATTTGATATTTATTGCTAAAAATTTGCTCTTTTTTTATGTATTTTTTACATGAGTTGAAACGAGTGCGTACAAACGATGGGAGGAGATTTGCAAGAACATGATCGACAGTGTTCTCCTCATATTTGATGCGATTTTTAGTGGAGAACGCATTCTTCCGAGATTTCTCATTAGCAAAGAAGTAAAAGAAATTATTTAACGCGAACCCTATGAATGCAATGAGGCATATGATCTTGTTCTTAAAAGGAGGGTCGCCATTAGGGAGAATAAATATATCACTTCTCAATATTGAAGAGGCAGTGGAGACTGTAATGACTAAACACAGTGTCATGGTGAAAAACAGTGGAGGGGGGATAGCATCCCAGCTTAAGATCGAAAGCAAGAATACATTTGCTAGCATATCCATAGTGGGGTTGGCGATGATTATATACACTGCGATATTCAGAACACAGAACGAAGTAAAATAGTAGTAAAAAATCTTCACGAAATTAGCTGGGATAACTTGGAAGCATTTTTCATCTTTAACTAGGAGGATCAAGCAGATAGAAACCATTAAAACGAGTGCGAGCATCCTAGAATAAAGTACGAATTAGAAGAATATCTCCAGATTATCGTCCATTCCCTTAGTTTCATCTTTCAGAATCTGCTGTATTGTCTGTAAAATGAACATAGACGTGCTGATGAAAAGGATAACTAAGAATTTCTTGTAGATATTCTCGTATCTGTATTCACGGTATGCTTTCTCAGAGGACTTATCTTTGAATTCGAGGGTTCTCTTGTGGATATCTTGATTCCCTTCGACTTTGGAAGCAGGGTCCAAGACTAAATAGTAAAAAAGAAGTAAGGGAGTTAAATATATGAATTTTTTTTATATTAAACGCAAATTATAAATATATTTTTTTGTTACTTTTTCTCAGAAATGGATCTATTTCTGTATTTGCAAAGAGCGATTGCAAGATGGAACTCAGGAATTCCGGCGAGAGACGCACTTCCTTGATGATTCTCTTGAGGGAATCTAAAAATGCCTTGAATCGTTCTGGAAAGAACTTGAGACTGTGCATTTCGAAGACTTCCAAGAACGGTTTAGGGAGGAGGTAGTATCTAAATAGACTTGTGAAGTACTTCTCCACCGTGAACACAGCTGTCATGATGAAAATAATTGCGAAGGCTTACCAGATAGTGAATAAATTATCGAAGATAAATGGCTGGGAGAATTACGACCAATTTATTGCTACTTTCAGTAATGATGGAGCCAAGGACACACAGATTTAGACTGAAATAAACACAATTGACTTAACAAATCTGTGTTTCATCGGTCCAGCCATGATTATGAAGATGAAAATCAATCCCATCACGAAGGAAATCACTCCTTGAGCATTTTCGTAATCGATTAGTTTTCCGTCAGTGCTATCGTTGCCCATCAGTGGATCTTCCACGAGTAACGAAGCTATGAACGCATGGATTGCTGCAAACAGCATACAGTCTATGAAATGACTTTTCATCCAACTGCTTTAGACTCTCCGGAATCTGTAGAACTCAGGGCGAAGTTAAATTAAGCAGTTCTACGCTCCATGGCCGAATGAACTGAGGATAATGTACAGCGAGCCAACTGTCTAGGAAATGTATATGTTGAGAATAATTTAGTACCCGTTGATTAGCCCAGCTTAGATTTAGTAATTATGCAGTTAATAGAAGTAATTGAAGAACATTATGAACATGATAAGCTTCGTGTTCGTTACAACTAAATACTAAAGCATATCGCTGATTTGGATGGAATCCTCCAAGACTAGTCTGTGGACAAGGGAGAAATCTTAAATAATTATGTCACCAATATTACGCTAGCAGGTACTTTACCCGTCGAGTTGAAAGGAAAAGTTGCTTTAGTTCATCATTAAGCTATCCTTAGAGCCATATCCGAAACTCACAAATGTTGTTTTTTCACTGCCAATCTAAAAACAAAAAAAATCTTAAAGTTTCGCTAGAAAAAGTAGAAATTTATTTACTTCTTAGATGAGTTTGATTAGGTTAGCTTTAGCTGTTTACGAGAAGCTATATCCTAAGACACTATTGCAGGCTAGACAGAGGAACTAAAAGTGGCTTTTAAGGTAGTCATTGGCAAGCAGAATATTGAAAATAGATCCATCGACGATCAAGGCAATTTTATCTAATTTTTCTTGATCGTTCCCAGCCTAGACAGTTGATCCTTTTCTTGCGTTATTCTTGCTCGACATGCGCCGTTTGAATTATTCTTTTGTTATAGATCTAACGGTCTGAGAAATCTCCTTTAATTTAGCGCTGCCTTCTTGAAAAGGGTTGTATTCGTCTTCGTCTAAGATGAGATTTTACAGCAGAAAAAGATGGTTTTTCATCTATGAAAAATAAACAAAAGTTAAAAATTAAATCAAAAATAAAAATTGTATCCAATTTTACTTAGTATTTAAGCTCATCGACGTTCGTTTAATCCATCGCAAGTAGCGTGGTATCGTGAGTGATCATTTAACTTTAGTATGCAGCTGAAATCACTCGATTGTAGTTATCAGCAGAAAGTAGCCAATTCAATATTCCAGCTTTCTAAAATAATTCTACAAGTTAACTAGTCCCCGTGACAAGCTCTTACAGCAGACAAATTGATCCTAAGAACTCCATATTCCTCGCATTCTACTCAATATCATTGTCTTTATCAGAACTTTCGATAATCTTTCTCGCAAAGAATATCGACCGCAAACCCTTTGACTGCTGGACTTGCAAATCCTTCAAAATCGAGTCATTCTAAAATTTCGATAAATTACATCTCGAGAGAATCTCAGATGATGTCCCTCGAATGAACAATTACAGCTCCCGAGGTTCATTATTTATAAATTGCGCGAATGTCTGTGCTCCTGAAGCTTTTTTGAGGCTTTTCACTTATTTTATCCCATCATGCAGAGCTTTATTTAAATTCCCACTGCTACCATCGTAAGTATAAGTGTTATTTATCATACTGTCATTTATTTAATTATTTATGTTGCTAGTGTTATTGTCATTCGCAGGCTTGTTCGTTTCTTAGCTGTTATCTTTCGTTTGCTTGTTTTCATCTTCATTTGATAATTTATGTTAATTTGTATTTTTTGGATTTGCAATTTATCCATCTTCTTTGTCTTTTTCGTTGACTTTCCCTGCATCTTCAGAGCTATTTTTAAATATACTGTTGTTGTGGGATTGCTTATTGTTGAGTTGAGAGAATGTAGCAGGTGGAAGAAGTGATGTTAATTAGGTATCGTCAGCTTTCACGATGACTCCGAAGAATTACCTTTTGTCATCTGGAAGAATTGTTGCTTTGACTTCATATCTGATGATTTTAGTTTTGTAGCGGAGATCGTAGAATAGTTTGTTTTTGATGGAACCTCCACGATAGAACTGTATTCCTGATTTCTCGCAGAGATAGAATTAGGCTTCTTCATCTTTACTCAGGGATTCGTATTTGAATTCAGTTTGATCTTCTTGGAATTGATTATTTCGAATGTTCTCAGGCTCAGAATCGGCAATAAGTCTATTATTTATCATTTCCTCATTATCTTCTTCTTTTTCTCTTTTTAACTTCTTCGTCTTCACCTAGGCAATTTCAAAACAAAAAACAAATCTCACAAAAATCAATCTTCAAACAATTTTATCTTTTCTTATTGTACATTGTGACACAGAGCGAGAGCCTTAAAGAAATTGATGCTATTAGCAAATTCAGTAGGCTCCGATGGACAGAATTAATTAATAACTGAGAAGAGCTACGTAGCATTGAGTTTATCGTCGAGTTTTGGTGGACGTGTAGAATATGTTGGAAGTAGTGATAAATCTCCCCATTTTTGTATTTCTGTTACTGTATTAGAGTATGAAAAAGATTTCTAGAATTAAAATGAAGAATGAGACTATGTTTAGTTTAATTGTCCGATTATGTGGTTCGGTGAAGAAAACTGATTAAATGAGCGGTTTTACTGTTAGCTGACGGATTACGCATGGTTTTCTCTTATCGCTAGGACATTTGGTACAGAAGATCGTTTTTCGTTTATCATTGGTTAAGGTGAAGATGATTGTTAACTGATAAATGTACCACCAGTACTTTTTGCAGTATGAGAGTTGTTTCTTTAAATATTCAAGGGATTGAGAAGGATCGGTGTTAAGAGTTTAGAATTCGAAGGTTAACCAGCAGATTGTTTTCGAGTATTGGAAGTTACCAGAGGTTGTATCTTGGTTGGATTGGTGATCTTATTTGTACTGTTGACATTGAGATTTCTATCAGAATTAGAAATATTGATTTTTTCAGTTAGAGACTTCTCATTATTCGCTCGAAGTGATTGCCTTATTTGATGGAAATCTGAAGAATCAGGGTTGTTTAAATTTGGATTGTTCGGTTCAGAAATCCGTGGTTGATTTAAAGTCTTTTTCTGTTTAGATTTGCTGTCACTGCTGCTGGTACTACTGGGATTTGAATTATTATTGTTGGGGTTTTTTTGTTTTTTACTCAGAGGATCTTACGAAGGAGGATGCCGTAACTCGAAATCAAGATCATTCTTTTCATTTTTTTCTAGAGGATTTGTGTGACTTGCTCGGGAAAGAGCTAGAGAGTTTATGTTTGTGGAATCAACATGGGAGTCTCGTTTCATGTTCCCTCTCAGACTTTAGGAGCTAGCCTCAGGTTGAAAATCTTTTTTAGCTACAATATTCATGGAGTTTTCTTCGTCGTTTTCTTGGAGATTAAAAAGATTCGCAGGAGGATTAGTTCCATCGTTTTTCAAGACATTCTGCTGATTTTCAGAAAAAGCAGCTTGAAAAAGAGGAGGCAAAGAAGTAGGAGGAGGCTGAAAATGAAGTTAAAAAGAGGTATTATTTGAGTTGAGATGTGTATTTGACAGTAATTAAAGTGGACCAAAAAAGTAGTTGCAAGTTTAATTATTTAGTGAGGGTGACCCTGGGGGTGTAGATGTCGTCATCGGATGGAAGAATTTGTTCTTAACATCCCAAGGAACACTACGGTTATTCTGATAGATATTGTTGATTGTTGAAAAATCTCTTTCTTCATCGATGGAGCTGTCACTGTCAGATTCATCAGCATCAGAATCATCAGAGCTCTCAACTTTGTGATTATCTCCTTAAATTCCTCTTCGGAGCTCAGATAATTTACTCAAACCGGAGCGTTTCCCATGAGATCCATCTGGGTCACTTTCATAGTATCCACTTTATTACTGTTCTTTGCCAATTCCTGCATTATTATGGTGGTCATCATCACTGAAATCAAATTCATTGTTGTTGTTATTGCTCACTTGATCTTGTCCAATCTCATTTAGTTTCAAAATCTTAGCAATTCCTGATTTATCCTAGCCATTTGAGAGTCCTCGAGCTTTATCGATGGAGGCATTGATATTTGGAGTATTCGAAATTGGACCTTAAATTGGAGATTCAGGAAACTCATCTTCTACTAGAGCTTTCATACTTTGTCGATTGCTAGGCTCACGATTCAAAGTGAGTTCTCCAACGGTATAAAACGTGTTGTTGCTTAAATACACACCTTGCACAATATCCTTCTATTGTTATTTCAAAATATCATTATTTTTCCATATTTTCAAGAACATTTCTTGAACAAAAAACCAAAAAACCCCCAAAATAAATTACATTGTTGCTCTTGATGAACGCTCCTGAGAGGCTAAAAATAGCAACATCAGCATGGCTAAGATTTGTAATCGCTCCTGCGTTGTTGATTTTGATTTTCTCTCCTTCAGTTTCATATTTTTTTTCAAGTTAATATTTTATAATATTATAGCTTGCATGTACTATTGTATAAAGCAAAACAGGTACTCCTTAGCAGTAAACTACTATCGATTCTAAGATCAACGTGACTTGGCTCTTGTTGCCTGCGTTTGAGAGTAGTTCAGATACAGAATGGATGTTCTTCCAGAAAATGTTACTCTAGTCGTTGTGAACAAACAAAATATGAAGAAAAAAATAAACTAAAAATAACTAGAATATTTTACGAAAATAGCGAGAGATATCCAAATAGTTGTCATCTAAATGAAGCGGTTCATGAATTTCATCAGATACTTATCTCTTGCCATTTTGACTTGCTTTACTGACAACTGTGTATTTAAATATCCAAATTCTACGACAATCCCCAATACCCTTTGTAAAGTACCAGCAAAAACACTTGTTAATTGTTGGATAAAAACACAATACAACGCATGTTATTTTGCTGAATTTTCTTACCAATCAGTGTTTCTAAGAAAGCTTCCTCTGTTGATGAGATTCACAAATGAGATGTTTTCTCCTTTTGGATCGCTTTCCAGTTTTATGTAGCCTTAAAAAGTCTTTGAATCCCGTTTGATTGGGTAATACTCTAGTTTTCCGCTGAGAGTGTATTTGTATGATCTTAAGATGGTAGGAATATTGATGTTATCATCGTTAGTAGAAGCGACTGGCTTAATTAGTTTGAAATCAGTTTAACCTTCAATTTCTGTTGTCTCCACGATACACTTATCCTCTTCACAGGCAAGCACAATTATGTCAGCTACACAGATTTCATCCTTTTTCAAAAGAATCAAGTCCCCAATTTCAAGTTTTCGTTGGTGGACATCTTGGAAACTTGCTTTTGCATCGTATTGTAGTCGCTTTAAAAGTGAAAAATTTGAATAGTTAAAGTGAAAATAAGATCAAATAGAAAGGATTCAATTCATTAAATTTTGAAAGAATCCACCATGAAATAAGTGAAATGCATTGAGTTAAGTTTTGAATAATGCTGGTCATAGATTATTTCTGAAAAGTTAGATAGTGGTTTGGTTGGAAGATAATACTTTAATTCGAAAGCAATAATAGATAGATCTGTTCAAATAGTAAGGACTAAAGGACAATTTTTGTTGTTTACATGTACGATTTGTGTCTTGATTTTGGAGCTGTTGTCTTGTTTTATTTTCTAGAAATAGAGTTAGAAACTCTTGATACTGTGAATCGTGAAGTTGAGTATCAAGGGAATTAATAGTGCGTAGCTGGTAGAAATGTATTTCAAATCAAGGGAAAAGTTAGTTTAAAAGGTCCTCAAATAAAGGTACTTAACGAATTTTAGCTGTAGGGAAAAATAAATGAAAAAAATATTGTACGTTTGGTCGATTGAGCTGAGTAAGATAATGATGATGAGGATGAAGATGTAGAGCAGATTCCCAATTTTGTAGAAACTCGTAAACAGTGAGGCCATGAGTATTCGAAAGAACTAAGATTCAAGATTATTTCAATTTCGAATATTAGGGTAATTTGTAATAGAAAGTGAAAGATTACTGTGAATGAAAAAATAAAATGTGTTTACAATCTATTTCTGTGATTCCATCTGCCGTTTGATATGCGCACCCTTGAATACAGTTCGTCCTTCATCCATGTCTAACTAATCAAATCATTCATTCTGTTGAATCCCAAAACGAAGTATGCAATTTTACAGTTCTGAGCTGATCTTTGACATTTCGCTTGCGCTTCAGCTAATATTCGCTGGTAGGATTAAGAAACTCTACGTTCGTGTTGTTGTTATTGTTAGCTTCAAGTGTTTCCTATATCATTGAGTGTATGTATGATTTTGCTATTTTGGACTGTCTCTTCTTTCCTAACCGTACTAACTCGAGGACAGAACGGCTTCGGAGAACTTCACCAGACAAATGATCACTGTGAAAAGTACGTTGTCCTTTGATTTTACACTTTTTAATTATTTTGTCGATTTCTTGGGGTTGTTTTCTCAAATGACAACACGAATCTCTTTCTTTCTTCTTCTTTTGTTGTTCTTCTCTCTCTTTTAATTATTTTTGAAAAAAAGGAGAATCTCATTGCGTGAGGAAAAGTTAGTTTCGTTGAAGGAGATGATAAAATGCAAATATGTAGATATGGAAGTAAATAATGAGAAGCACTTGAAGAAATGAAGAAAGCAAAAAAGAAATAATATTATTATTATAGAATAGTTGACATTTGGGTTTTTGGCTTTGAGGAAAACTGAGAAGGTCTACCTAAAGGGAGTTTAAATTAATTCAATTCAGAAGAAACTTTGATTACAGATTTCGAAATCCTTTGAAGAACCAAATTAAATCAAAAAAATACATCTTCTTGCTACTCTATTGTTTCTGTTTCAGCTTCTGATTCTTGTCCTTTGTTAGCCTAAGAAGGATAATATTTCTTTTTGAATTTTTTTTTTTTCGGATGAATGTAGCAAGGATAAGTTAATAAACCATCAAATGTAACTCCAAAATAATGAACGAAATAAGACATAATCTGAAGTATCATTACTCTTGTTTGCTATCAGTTTTTTCAGGTTTCAAAATTATTGACGGCTCCTCACAGCCCACAGTTACACAAAAACACTAAAACTTTAGCAGAAGGATGCTTTTTTTACAAGAAATGCGTAAAATGGCAGAATCTCCAAATATAAAACACACTCAGTTATTTTAGGATATTTCCAAATTATTTGATATTAGGAAAGTATATAACCAATAACTTAAATTCCTAAGTTTTTTTAAATGTTAAGACAGCAAAGTCTTCCTTCAAAAAAGTGGAAGAAAATTCAAAAATGATGTTAGTATCAAGCTAATCACACACAATGCATGAAGAATAACATAATGTTTGTAGTTCTAATCTTTATTAAGTTTCCTTTTTTGTTGTTGCTAGATCTGATATAATAATAAAACTGTAGTGATATTTTTTATTAAAGTTACTCAGAAAGTTTCGGAGTTCAAATTCTTCTTCTTGAATCACTGTTCTGCCAAAAAGTGAATTCGAATTAAGATAAACCACTCAAAAAGAAAAAGAAACAATCATTAAAATTAATATTTTCTCTTTCCGAATCTAAAAACTTGTTAAGGGTATCTATGATTTATCCAGATTAGTTTAGGAATTTTTGACACTTTATTTTCCTGAAATTTTTTTTATTCGAAATAGTTGTGTATTACAGTTTAATTAAAAAAATGTAATCTAAGTATGCAAGCAGTCTAAATTCAAATTGAATCATAATCAAATATGTGAAATTATTCACTACTTTCTTTGGTTTTTTATGAAGAAAATAATTGATTAAAACCATCTTTTTCCCTGTTGTCTCATTATTTTTAATGATTTAGATTGTTATTTCAATGACATAAATCAAACACTAAGTGTATTTTATTGAGACCAAAATATCAAAACTCTCTTGGTCTTTGAGGCATGCAGAAATTGTAAAAGTGATCTGGAAGGAAAAGATCTGCTTTCTACCATGACAATCCTCCCTTTTCTACGATTTTCACTGGCTAGTCAGACCCAGTGTAATGTGGATCCATGATTAAGAATCGTACTTCATCAGTTTCTTCTTTGTGGTCGATACCCATTAATGTGAATGCTTTGACACCTCCACCAAACATTATGGGTGTTCCTTCAGTGAGGAAATGCTCTTTAAATGAGCTATTATGATAAAAAATTAATAATAATGAAAAAAAATATTCAATATTTCAGCCCAAAAAAGGATAATAAACAAAAAAAATCTGATATTTTACTCCAATTTATCAACTACATTTGCTCCACTTGAGACATTGAGCATCTTGCACTCACATTTAATCAGTTTGTTAAGCACATACTGCACTTCGAAAGCACCGATCCATTCTTGCGTACCTATGAAGCTACTCGGTTTATCTCCCATGGAAACTAGCAAACTCTGGATTTCTCGATGAGTAGGGATAGGAAATTCCTCTGCATATTTATTCTCTATGAACCAGCTTAGTACACTCTACAATGATCTGTAAGCACAGCCCCATCCATCGTCATTAAAGTTATCTTGCATGTAATGGTGGTAGATGTAATTTCCTTAGACTTGATATCGCTTAGCACCTTCGACTGCAATCAAAAATAAAAACAAAATTACAAGTTTAAACATTGCAATTGATTGATTATTCCTAAACTCAAACACTTTACGAGCTTTGAGAGGCATGAATTTATGCGCATTTCTCACTTTTCCTTTTTTGTAGAGATCAATTGAGATTGTGTTTTAAAGTCGATCAAGACGACGGAATGCAGCAAATGAACTTGGAAGCAGATGTCTGAAGTGCAATTCTTTCTTAGAATCAGCACTAGGTTCTCTATTAGGGAGTAAAATAACTTCACCTGAGCAGCAGAGTGGTGAATCCAGTAATCCATAGGAATAAATGGAAGTTTCAGAATTTTAACTTAGCAACTCAAAGAAATATGACAAATGCTGTTAGACTTCATTTTCATGATCACCATCGATGCGAACATATGAGATGCAGTCGAAATAAGTAGTGGTATTGCTCTTCTTATCTGTTGAACCAGTTTCGGAAGTTGCTGAGAATGACAGTGTCTATTGATTCGTGTCTGGCTGCTAGAGTTTGGAGAATAGTTCAACTTCAAGAGTTGGAACCTTAGCAATCATGATGCCCTTGCCGATTTCATCAATAGTCTAGGAGGTTAAACAAACAAAATGAGCAATTCAGATTTTAAATAGATAGTTAAAGATAATTGTGAGAAACGAAATTGAAAAATAATAATAAAAAAACAAAAAATTCTGCATTACTTTTTTGAAATCTGCTTTCAAGGAGGCTACAACTTTTGAAAGTTTCTCAGATATGGTTTCTTCTTTAACTGAGGCTACAGCTACTGGTTTGGATTTCTTTGATTTCCCAGCTCCTTTTTATCCTTCTGATTTATCTTCTTGTTCAGTTGTCGAATCTCCTTCTTTTTGGAGAATGCATGTTGTGCCTCTTGGAAGAACAATTATGTTGCTGCTACTTCCACCAACTTTGGCAAACATGATTCTTTGCAGTGGTTCTGAATTCGATGGGAAACTAAAGTAAGTAGTGAGAAGATAATACCCTTTCAGCACATCATTAACAGCGGAATGTTTAAGTGGAGTAACTTTGAGTTTCTTGTTGTCGATGTCAAAGCAATCTATTTGCATTTCCTGCATATAAGGCTTGTAATCCTTTGTCAGATGGAACTACCCGAATTTAGTAGTGAACACCTGAAGTATCTACTCTTCTTGCCTATTGAGTTACTCTTTCACTACAGAAATAAACTAATCGTAAATTGGAATTCTCTCTGATTTTGAATTCTACAACACTGAGATAATTCCGTTAATTTTCACTCCTCTAGGTAGAATTCTAGTCAACTGAACAATATCTTCTTCAAGTAATTTGTTGAGATTCTCTTTTTCTTTAGAGTAATCGGTATGATGCGTGTTCAAAGCTTTGACTAACTTATGTGGGAGATTGTAAACTGCTAGAACTTAAGTTGGATTGTTAAACAAACAAAGTGTCCAAGAATAGCTAGCATTTGTAGCATCTTCAACAAGTTGCTCAGAAAGTTCTGTTAGCTTTTAAGGAATGTCCTAGAAGACTTAGAAATCCATTTTGTGGGTCTAGTTTCGAGTTGTTTGTTGCTTTTTTTGGGATGCTTGAAAATTTATTTCTTATTTTTTTTAGAGGGGAAATTAATTAATGCTTTTTTTGTGTTTTTTAGATGAAATTAATCTTTCTGAATTCTATCTTCAATTCGATTTCAAGACTCTAAATAAATAGGAAAACTATTAAGCAGCCTACAAAAGGTGTTTAGTTATTTAACTCAACCATTGAGCTTCCAAGAATCCCCAAAGAAACAACAACAAGAAAGCCAATTTTTTCAGCATTACAACTTACAATTTATCTCAAAAAATACATAATATCTTTTGAGTGCTAAACAACCAATATTATCTATTACTTTTCTTCCTTTAATCCTCTTCTTCATCTTCTTCTATTTGACATACTATTCCTACCTTGCTAATTATCCTTCCTATTATCATCTTCATTTTCACCATCATCTTCTTCTTCATCATACTAATCATCTTCATCATCATCTTCTTCTTCCTCTTCAGTGGTATAATTCTAAGACATTTACGAAGATTTCTTTCTTTTCTTGCATCCAAGAGATATTGCTATTTTGTTCAGAATCAAATAAGGATAGAATAAAACATACGAAAATGGTCCAACATAATTCTTAATTGTCTCGAATTGATCGTCGTAGAATAAAATAGATTATTTAGGATTGTTGTTGTTGTTAGTATCTTAAATGAGTTCATTTTCTTCGTTATTCTATTTATTTCCTCCATTTATTTATTCCTCAATGTAGCCATATTCGTCTTCCTCAAATTGCATGTTATCTTCAGGTTCCTCGATTAGCACCTAATCATTATTATCATCTTTGATCTCTAGGTATTCTCGGAGTGATTTCTCATTTGGATTTATCTTTATCCCTTTTTTATATTGCATTCCTTGTTGTTTCTTTCTGAATTATTACAACTTTTTGTAGATTCTTTAGACTCTCATTTTATCTTTTTTATTTTGATTTTTCTGTCCTAGAAGCTCGACTGTTCTCTGCAGAAACTCAACTGCTTTGTAATAGTCTTCGCAATAAATTAGACTCTCTGCTTTTTTGATATTTCCTTGTCTGCTATGGTTGTCGATTTCCAATACCTATTCATGAATATTTATGCTTAATATGTCAACTTAAATGAAAATTAATTCCTATTTTATGTATGAAAATTGTTTTTACTTTATCACTGATTGCGTTTGCAATCTCATATTTTCCTAATCTAATAATGGTCGTTGCTAAGTTTACCAGCAGAGGAAGGATCTACTCTTCCTGCATTCTCTTTTATTTCTAAATATTGCAAAGATCATTAGCTTATTTAAACTGAAAGACTAATTGATTTTGGCTAAAATGAAAATCAGCTCATCTTTTTCATACTTTAATTATTTTTATTATCTTTACCTCACTGTCAGCTTATTGCAGCTCTATTCCCATTAGACCATATAAATATGCATCTGTAGCTTCTTAAAGAAGTTCTTTCCTAAAGAGTCTATTCCCTTTGAGCTTTTATTGATGCACCCACTCGAATCTATCATACCAATCGTAATCCTTTTGAGAAATTCAGAAAAACAAACTTAACATAACTTCTTGATTTTTTAAATCTAAAATTCTGAAATACTTTGAGTAGTTCAGATACTCTGTTCATTTGTGTTTGCCTCTCTGACTTCATAAGCTCTTAGAGTTCCTTTTTTCTTCTAAAAAAAATATAGCTATCTATCATTGTTTTTATCAAACATAATAATTGCCGAAATGTTTGCTTGTATATTTTACATAGTGTCATTGCTATTTATGAGATCATCATCGTTTTGTTTTTCTTCAAAAATCTCATTCAATTGTTGTTTGAATAACCTCGAAGCATTATCTTCGTTTCGTTCAGTCATTATCTCTCTTTCGTTTATTCTTTTTGAACACGCTAAGAAAATCTCAGAAAACAAAGGGAATATTATTAACTGGATTAATAAGTAAATTTCGATTTATTGAAATGAATAAATTATCATTAATCGCAGCATCATTCTAAAAAAAAAAGTGATTTAAACATTTAATTTCTCCCAAGATCAACAAGCTCATTGTAACAAATTAGTAAAGGATTCAACTACGAGTTTAACTCTAACACTTCAAAGGAAAATAAGTTAAAAAGCCTTTGCCCTTTTCCAATTAATTAGTAAGAGAATTTGTTAGAAGGGTGATTTTAGGTAAACACAAATAAATATAATAATAATTAGTTAACAATTTGCATTTATTTATCTCTATTTTTTTTCATAAATTCGCGAATTAGCAAGTGATAAATGAAATATCATCGTTAGGTGTGGAAATCATGTTATTTTGAGATTTAATAGTATTATTCTCATCATGTTCTTCTTTTTTTGCATCACCTTCTCCGCAATTCACAGTTGTAGTAGTTGTGGTCAGCACTAAAGGTTGAATTTTAGGAAGTAAATGTGGAATAGCCTAATTTATATTTGGAGAACCTTAAATTGCTAAATGAGCAAGACAAGGAGATGTCACAAGACCATTTGATTCCACAGAATTAAATTATTATTATTATTGTTGTTCCTATTTTTGTTATCTTCCTAATCGTGCATCTCTGATAATTTTTTTAGCTTCAGCAGTCAGTTGAATTTCCATAACATGCAGTAACCCAATCAACAACGGTTCCTAGTGAAGTAAAGGCTCTTTATCCACTGAGCTAAAGCAATAATGATGCCCAGGTTTGACTGTCACAGGTACTCTAATGTTATCTAGCGTAACCATCATGTAATCCATGTAGAATCTGACAGTGGAATAATCAAAATTACTTTCGTAAATTGCCTTAATATTCAGGAAATACTCTACACTTTGTCTGTTTCTGAAGTTCGATTACAACAAATTAAACCAGCCTTCATGAAGCTGCAAGGAAGTCAATGTCTCGACAGTCGAGCCAAAGAGTTAAATGTACTTTTCGTTCATTCCATATTGCTTGCGAGTTTAATTATGAAACCCTTCTGTCATTTCGTAGATTGCAAACAAAAAGAATTTCGTAGGATCGAGTTATTTCAAGATATCTGGAACAGTTTTAGTTATGAAATCTTAAAATTCTGCCTTGTTTCGTTAGATTTACTGTAGCCTTACATCAGGGGATATTTGAGATTCTAGTTATTTAGAAATCTTCATGTGATTATTGTACATGTCTAGGCAATTAGCGAGACCAAGTAAATCGTTGTTTTGCATGGTTTTGAGTTGCGGAATGATAAACGAAAAGTCATCGATACCCCGCCTTGTTTGGTCAAATTCTAAAACTAAAAATCCACTTTCTTTCAAATATTTCACATGTGTAATCGGACGAAGTACATTCTGCAGCTGTTTATATTTTTCAAATGCTTCTTCTTCACTTAAATCCAAGTCAAATTCAATGTAGATATCGTTGCAGAGGAAATATTCTTTAGCTTCCTTCGGGTAGTATGGTATAACTAGGATCTCAGCGACTTTTTGCTTTTGCAAGGTTTAAAGCTATTATTTTTGCTTAGATGAAGAAATCTTTGTAATTTTTTTATTCTTTTTTGGTCTTTTTTCAATACCACTGCGGAGCTTATCACTGTTAACGATTTTTGATGAAAACTTCTCTACTTATGATCTATCCTTCTCATTAAACGATACAGAAAATGAATTCCTACTTGAATTACTTTGATTTTCAGGAATCTCAGTTTTGATACTTATCATATTTATCTCCAATAATCCATCTTGATCATTCTTGTTATTGATGTCTGTCTCATTCATTTGTTCTTTTGTTTTTAATTTCCTCAGAGAAAAAAAGATTATTGTTCTTGGATAATATTGCTAATCTAAATAATTAATTTACATCAGTGCTTAAAATCGTTCACCAATATTACTCAAACTGACCTTATTTTCTGATGATACTTACTCGTTTAACACGCAAGATAAGCCAAGAAATACCCAAATATAAACGTAGATAAATTCATTAGTGTACAAATATGGTTTATTTAATAGTTAATTTATGGAAATTCAGTAATTTCAAAAAATTTACCTAAAAGCAATTCTCACCATAAATATCTAATTTTTTATTTATCTTTTCAAAATTAAAATTGGTGTAAAATTTGTCAATCATAACTACAAAAAATTGATTAATGGTTTATTTTTAAAATTGATCACAAATGAAGAAAATATATGAAACAAATTGCCAGATTCGTTCTTACATTAATTAATTATTTTTTGCATCGAATCTTCCTCCTCCTTCATAGATCATGAAAATAACTTCTGCCTCTGATTTACTCCAATCGCTGATTCACGTTCCTTTCAGCTTGTCTCTATTCTTTAAAATACTAATAAATACCACATATCACCAATGGTACACTCAAAATTAGAATTATTGGATCGAGAATTAACCCAAGTACAAATACTATTGCACCTAATAAAACTATCCCAATTCTAGCGCAGATTGGTACTGTTCTTATATTTGGATAGCGTTTGCTTATCACGTGGACATAACCACCAAGAGCAAGAAAAGGTCCACTTAAGATTAGAGCAAATGGGAGAATAATTAGAAGAGCTAAGAGAGCTAAAAAGCGAATAATGTAGATTTTCCACATTGGCATGTTGTGGACAGTGAAATGCCCACCTTAAAGCAGTGGACATCCAAATGGGTTTAGTGGCGTTACGTGAAATTTAGTGTAAGTGTTTCCACACAGCCAGCACCATTGATAACCGCATATTGAGCTGCCAAAAAGAAGAAGAAGAAAAAATGAGAAAAAATATTTCATAACAAAAACCTTGTTTTTGGAAGTAATTTCAGAATAAAATAGGTTTATTTAAGCTTACCAAGTCATATGATTACATCCTTCTGCTTTTTAAACTAGCGACAAGCATTTATTGCATCGTTGGATATCTCTGGTATCAGTGAGTTCTTAGATTTCTTTGTCCATGAGTTTCCTGCAAGTCATTCCTGGATGGTTATGCCTATTGCAGAGTGTACAAATAGCATTCTTGCACTGGTAGCATGTAGCAGTTTCTTAGGATTCGGTTGATAGGGTGATTATATTATCACAATTAGGTGTAGGACAGAATCTTTTAAGTCGATCTTTATTAACCAACAGTTTGGAAAGGAAATACTTGTATTTCTTCTACAACGCTGTAGTTAGGTGATCAAGAACGATCTATTCGTCAAGGAGTGTAGAACAATGAGGGCATTTCAGTTAATCTATATGCGCTTGGACTATTTCTGTCTCTAAATATTGTCGAAAACAATCCAAACAAATTGGATGAATTTCTTGTTTGAAATTAAGGAGATTATTCTCAGCAACTTGTGCTAGACAAATCTAGCATTCTTGCACCTACACAGGCTAAATAAGCTCCTTGTCTTCGAGTTTTCCAAATGCAGATAACTCACAAATGCGATCGTATGTAAATCTCGCAGAATCGTTCCTTTCAGGAGTACTGTTATGCTGGGATTACGCGAAGTTACAGATTTCACAGTTTTAATTTCGAAACCCTCTTTCGGATTTACTCACAAAGCTATGATCGTAAATGCCATTTTCATTCGTTGATAGCTTTGAGAACGCTTCATCTAGACTCATGCAACCCTCAAAAATAATTATAAAAAATGCAGCTTCCCTCTTGACTTATGCCTGCCGAAGTTATCTGTAAATTTCAAACTAAATTGGCTTCAACTTTAGATGATTTCCAATTACCTCAGAACTATTCATGCTAGAAGTACCTAAGACTATGTTCTCCTGCAAGAAAGAGGCTCGGCTGCTATTTCTAAATGATAGATCCTAGCTTTTTAATATATTATTATTGTTTTCTTGGAGATTAGATTTATAGTACTAAGGTGCTGATATCGATTTTTAAGGTTAACTAAAAGGAACCAATCCATTATTACTGTGATTGTAAGTGTATGTTTCATAATTATGCTGTGATTCAATATCGAAATGAAAGCTGCCTGGATAATTAGTATTTTAGAAATCTGCAGTGTGCTGAAGTGGTATTTTGATTTGTTAATTGTGCTCAGGAGACCAAGGAGTATAATGCGGGAGGCAAGAACTCTCGATATTAGCATCATCTTGAGGTTAAGTATGAGGGGATATTTGAGTCAAAGAGTTGAATGGAAGTTCCTTAGTTAGGAGTTCATTCATAGAAAGATTAGTTTTATTTTTTATTTCTTCAATATTTCGTCGAAGTGTGAGCAAGCGATTGTCGTTGTTGTCGCTGTTGTTGTTGCATTAAGTTGGTTGACTGTTAATAGTGGTAAAAGGGTTGCTCATGTACTGATTGAATATATTTGTTATTTTTGGATAGCAGTCCTTTGGGTTTATTTATTATTTCTCTTTTGTTTCTATTCTTGTCTGGCAGACTTTTTTCGCATTAAGATTTTAAACTTCTCCTGATAGTGGATCTAAAAGAAAAGAGGATTATTAATTATTAGGATTGCTCAGAATAATGAAGAAGGGAAACGAGAATCGCTTTTAGAATAGAGAAATCCTTCAAAAAAGAGTCTTTTTATTTTGAGCATTTTTTACTTAAATAAGAAAAACGGGGATTTTTATTGAGTTTTCGTTTTATTTTGGATGAGATAATACTAGAAATAAATACTATTTTTGCAAGACAAGCAGAAATTGGTGAATTTCTTGATGAAAACGATGGATAATAGATGTTCTCTGTGAATTTAATTATGGAAGGATGAAAAACTTGCAGAAAGGAGGGTGAAATAAATTATCAAGAGAAAAGAAGAGGAAAACTTGCTTGTTTAAGTCCAAGGAGGGGAGAATTAAGCGAGGTCGGAAATAAAAGATAAATTAAAAGAAAAAAAGGCAGCACCCCCCAAACTTCAAAGAAGATGACCCACAGTTATGGTTATAGACGCATGACCCGCAAGAAATTTGCGAAGGCTTACAAGACCAAGGGACACGTCCGCATTTCCAGATATCTGACTACCTACAAGGTTGGTGAATATGTCGACATCCTAGTTGATGGCTCAGCCCACAAGGGTATGCCTTACAAACTTTACCACGGCAGAACTGGTAAGGTCTTCAACATCAACCCCAGATCCGTTGGTGTTATCGTACACAGACTCGTTAACGGCAGATATATTGAAAAAAGACTCCACGTCAAGATTGAGCACGTCAGACCTTCTAACGTTAAGATTGCTCTCTCCAAGAGATATCAAGCCAACGATGAAGCTAAACATCAAGGAAACGTCGCTGGAAAGAAGATCTCTACCAAGAGAAACCCAGGACAACCTCTTGAAGAAGTCCTCGTCCAAGGAGCTGTCAACTTCCAACACCCCAAGGTCTTCAGAGAAGTCTTCTGAGGAGAGATATCTCTTTGCAATATAAATCTTTAAATAGTGTTATTTCAACATCTTGGCGGACGCATCAAGAAATAGTCAGATAGGAAGAAACAGCTATTATGTTCCTGCTCTATTTAGGTTTTATATACACCCAGGCACACACATTTATTTGCTATTTAAAATCGCTTAAAATCATTCAATTCATCATTTTCTTCTTTTATTTTTTAGAAATGAAATGGCTGATTTACAGCTAGGAAGATTAATTTTAGCATAAAGAATTTATTGGTTATAAATATTATTTTTGAATTCTTAGAGCTAAGATCCATTTTTCAATTCTAATAATTTTAAGATACAAAAACCCAGGGGAGATAAGCAGGAAGGGAAAAAAACATACTTTAGTTATTTTAAAAGAATCAAAATGCTATTTTAACAATGAATTGGCGTTAAATATTCATGAAATATCTCATTTTTAGAAATATCCTAGTCATTGGTTAATTCAGAACATTGCTATTCATCACTTTCTTCACAATTTGAATTATTTTTTTTTCTTGAAAGATAAAATAGTCTTTTTCTTTATTTTGCTGATTATGTTGTTCAGCAAAATAAACTCAAGGCCTTCCCTTCATTTGTCTTTTTGACTCATCTTGAAAATCAAGCAATCAACAAAAGCAATCCCTTTCATTTTCAAAGAAACTTCAAAAAAAAACAAATTTTATTTCATAATACCTACATTTTATTCTTATTTGAGCTATCTATCCCTTATTTATGCATGTTTCAAAATATTCTCTCTCAAAAAAAAAGAATGCACTTACTAAATAAACAAGCAATCTATTACTATCTTTCCACTTAACGTTTCTAAATCACTGTTATGAATCCTTAATGATGGCCTCAACTTGCTCATCTGGGACAATCTTGTAATCGTAGACTTTCTTCCCTTTTTCGTCAACCTTTTGCTTGAGAACAACGAGCTCAATGTTCTTACCGCCACTCTCAACAACGTCAAGTAACGCCTTGCATGCGAGCTTCAAGCACTCCTCCTCAGATAAGTAATCAGCTTCATAATGCTTCTCAAGGTATTCAATCACGCTTTTTCTTGGTCTCCCTAACGCTACTGCCTTCCATTCTGTGCATGCTCCTGAAGGATCAGTCTGATAAAGTCTCGGTTTCCCTGCACTGTCAAATCCTCCAACGAGTGTTGAAATTCCAAATGGTCTAGCTCCACTTTTTTGAGTAAACTTCTGCTAAACTCCAGCGATGTACCTAGCAATGTAGTTAATCGGCACTCTGTCATCATAATTCAAGCAGTAACTCTAGCATTCAACTTTCGCTATATTCGTTAATATTCTCGCATCGGCTGTTAGTCCAGAGTAGCATATGCAGGTAGCATCATCAAGTCGAAGAATCTTTCTAATCGTTCTGGCTTCTTATAGCACAGTGGTTTACTTTTTTTCAACTGCCATAATCACGCAATCTAGGCCTCTGATTCCGACGGAGCATTAACCTTGATTGACTGCTTGCATGGCATATTCAACCTGGAAAAGATTACCTTTGCTTCCAAAGACTGTGATAGCTGTATCGTAGGACATTTTCTTGTAGCTTTATTAATAGAAATTTAACTCTTTTTTTATTCTTTTTTTTGTTTAGTAAGATTTTTCTTTCAGTTTGTTAATAAATAAAAAAATTCAATGCTTTTCCTTATCACCTCCAAATTTAAAAAACAATGTGAATTTTGTGTTTGTATATTGAAATGTTCAGGACAGTCAGCAGGATGCAGAAGATCAGAGAATATCCTCCTCGGTTATTGATATTTGAGTGCATACTAACACTTTGCTATCAATTTTGAGAAGAGATGTGTTCAAATCAAAAAGATCTTAAAAAAATATTGTTTAATCATGAAAAAATGAACAATAACATAAATAAAATTATTAACTTATCGGAGATGTAGAAAATAACAGTATTAATACAAATAAATCAATCTTTCTACTCTTCTGTGTAGCCCTCTGTGTCAATAGGCTGCAGGACAATCCCTGTGAATGGAGGAATATCTAATTGTAAATGGAATGGACGAACTGCAACATCACTGACGATTTCCTTGTGTACCTTTGCTTATGTCCAAGTTATTCTCTCCAAACCACTAAAAATTGTCTAATAAAGAAAAAGAGGAAAAAATTCAAAAATTCACTAATAGCAACAACTTATTGTGTATTTGATTTTACAGAATCTGTTGAAAAAATGAGATCGTGATCAGAATTCCATTTGGTGCCGATTTTGTACCCTACCAGCGGTTTGTCAGACAAATTAAAGCAAAAAATAAGGTCAGCCCGTTCGAAAGCTAAGAGATTCTTGTTTTTTAAAGTCACTATCCTTTCCTTCATTGAGAGGATCTGATATTTCTCTTCTAATTGTAAAAGTGAGGAATCAAAAGCAAGTAACTCCTTATATGGTGAGACTTCGAATAGGTCAGTGCGGAGAAACTCCTCAGAAGTTCCAAATTCATTTCCAAATCTGTTTAAGTAACTCTAAAATGAGAATAAGATAATTATTTTGGAGCTTTATAGCAAATAATTTTGAGAAAAATGAGAGTTGTAAGAGATTCAAATCAGGTTTTATTGATTTTATTGTTACCTCTCCTCCATAGGATAAAGTTAGCATCCTTGCAATTTTATGGAGAGAAAGGCTTCTTTGCACAGTTAAATCTTTAATTTCAGATATTTATCCTCGAATTCCCTAAAAAATAAGAAAATTAGACAAATTATATTTCTAAAAAACAGTTTAATTTACACAAAATGAATTTTTACCTGCAAGATGATATCAGAAGATCTGTAACAAAGAGAAGAAACGATCTTTTCTTCTTAAAACCTATCATCTAAAAGTGAAATGAGCTCAGATGCTAGATTCTCACTAGATGAACTGATAATCTCAGCTAATTTATCTGCAGGTTTTATTGTAATTCTAAAATCAAATCCTATGCCACCTTCATCAAGACGGTAACACAAAGAAGGATAGTTTGTCTCATCTTCAGCAAAAGTGACTGCATTTGAGTTTATCTTATGGACAGTTTCATTTGCGAGCATCAAATAAGCTAATCCATCGATGGAAGCATTTTCTGTAAAGTAGTTTTCAAGATCTTCTCCAATATTCTTACGGCCTTGAAAAAAAAAGGATAAATCATAACATTTTTTTAATTTGTTCCATGCTTTTTAAGCACCCTTGATTTATTTGCAATATTTTACCATGATTTTTGTAAATAATCGATGGGATATCGTGGAAACGGAATCCATCTATTTTGTATTCATTCATGAAGTAGCCTAAATTTGAAAGAAGAAGTCGCTAAGTTTCGATTTTTCCAAAATTAAAAAGACGTCCTCCAGAGGGATGAATGCCTTCTTCTCCTTCGATGAAATAACTGAAATGGCTTCCATCCCATTCATTGAATCCATGATCTGGAGAAGCGTGTCTTTTGGTTAATAAAAATAGATATTATTTTAGAAATCAATTATTTTTTCTCTCCAAAAAATTATTATCTTTTTTGTTGAAAAATGTTACGTTTAAACAATATCCATAGTGACATAAAGTCCCATTTCATGGGCTTTATCAACGAGAGTTTTCAGTTAATTGGGATCACCAGCATTAGAATTAATTGCAAAGGGATTTTACACAGAATAAGAATTTCCTCGTTAGTCGTGCTATTAAATACCTACAAGCAAAATAGTGTTGTATCCTAATCCCTTAATTCTCGCCAGCTCGCTTGCAGTGAACTCTTAAAATGTGAGGATCTTTTTGTCAGCATTTACTTTTCCAACTTCTGCTCGATAGATCTTGAATACTCTTGGCTTATGAGGATGGATATTCTCAAAGATAAATTTCTCTGGCGGATTCCAGAATAATTCACAGAATGATCCGTTTTCTTTGCCTTCGAGCTTATCAATGTACCTTGCACCGATTGGAACTCTAAATACATGTTAATTCTTAGATGTCCGTACGTACGCAGCAACTTTACTTAGATGTGGAATCACCTCACCTTTAAACCAACAAAACATCCCAAAAAAATTATCATTTTTTGCAATTTAGGAAGGTTTTTTTGTTAATTTTCAGTATTTTCTTACCGTTATTGAGATTGAGAGTCCAAATTCCAGTTCCGTCATTTGCAAGGGGATGCTGAGTAAGGTTCCATTTGTTAAAATCACCTGTGAGATATATTTCAATAGCATGAGGAGCATACTCTTTGTAAGTGTATCCTTTTTCCGTCGCAAATAGACCGAATTGATCATAAAGTAGAGCAAATGTATCTAGAGAGTAATCCTAACTGAAGATCGAATTGATATCAGCTATGAATAGGTTCTATCTGGCTTAGAAGTGCGAAATATATGGCAATAACTTTGCGTTTTCTTCAAAGATCTTGAATCCGCTAACTAGAAACTCATAGTCTAGAGAGCTTGAACTCTTGGAAATAGGACAGAACGTTGACCTCTTTTTGATCAACTTTCTGCTGCCTGTTTTTTATGCTAAGGAATCGCCTGAATCGATGTACATTTTTTTAATTTCTGTTTGTATTTTTTTATTAGTTTTATTTCACAAAGTTACTATCCACTAAAAAACTCACAAAACAAACATCAAGACGATAATTAATTACTATTCAGTTTTACAGCTCCTACGATTTAAAGAGTATCTAAAACATATGGAGGGGAAGGCAACAATTATAAGAATAATATATTTGTCTCGGAAGCTTAAAAAAGGAGAGCGAGGAATTTTATTGGTTCAAGTCAGTTTCAAACATACAAAAAGTAGTTTGTTCACTTTAACGTTGATTCCTTATTTTGAATGTTGAAAGGGATCTGTTTTAGCACAGGGACAATAGTTTTTCAGCTGAATGCTAGCCCAATTTTTAATTTTTCGAATAAAGCCTAGTTTACTTTTTTATTTGATGAAAGATTACTTTTAGTTTCAGAAAATTTTAAATCATGAGTTTGATTTTTTACAGGGTGATATTGACAAATAGAACCAAATAGTTAATGAATCTTTATGAAGTATTCCCTTCTTCCATCTAGAGATTGCTTAATATTATTCTATTTCCTGATTGTTACTTCTCTTCTGACATAAATCAATTCATCTTAACCCCACCAAACAACGATTAGCACTTTTCCCACTTCTAGCAAATTAATTTTAAGAAAGGGGGTTTATTAATCCATTAATTAATTGTTTATCTTGGATTTTATTTTCTTACTGAAAGTTATTTTCCTTCTCTTTATCTGATTTCTCTTCCCTCATTACACTCACAGAAGTAAAAGTGGAAATGACTCTTTAAAACCCCCCAAAATGTTGCGTCAGTAAAGAGTGAAATGTTATTAAAAGAAAGTTGTAAAATTTAATTATATTTTCCTTGTAGTTTTCTCAGATATTTTCAGCTGAAGTTATCCTATTCTCTACATTTATTTAAACTTCACAAAAAAGATCTTATCCTCTTAAGATCAGAAAACAAAAAAAGAGAAAATCCTTTCTTTCTCAAGGAATTGTATTTATTAAACAAAAACAAATCACACAATAAGCTCTCAATTCCCACAAAAAATCAGATAAAACAAAACACTTTACCTCTTTATTAATTAATAAAGAAAGAAATAAATAAGGTTACAGGTAGAGGTTTGGATCTCCATATGCATTATTAAATATAAATTATTTTTTTTGATGATAAAAAGCTGAACTGATTTCTTGGAAAACATTCTTTCAATCTGAAACAGTTCCTCTTTGTTTTTATTTCTTTTTGATCAATGTGTCTCTGTCAATGCTACTCATTTCTTTGATTGCTGCAGGAGAAGATGGACTATTGTGATATTTATATGCTAGAATGCCAAGAGTTCCAGTTGTCAATAAGAAACTTAGAACATACAAAAACATGAGGGAAGTATGAATCATCCATCTACGAGCTCGTTTCGAAGTTGCAACTTAAGCTGCCATGAATGCCGAAGACATAAGGAATAGCTTAATAAGCTTTTTGTTATCGATATTCTAGAGATTACCCATTTTTTTAAGTTCCATTATGTTGTGGAACATATTGAGAATTTATCGAGCAGAATTCAAAATATTTGGCTTGGTGCCTCCACTCAGATTTCCAGGGTTATTAGTCAAACTATTATGATTCATATTACCATGATTTCCATTTAAAAGCCTCAAATAATTACTTTTGAGTTTGTTTCTGAACATCTCAAGTTTATCCCATTTATCAGTTATTTTAGGTTTCTGAGAACCTGATTACTGACTCTCCAGTTGACTGATATCTTCTATGGAGCTTGTAATTTATGATGAACTACTTGCAATCAGCTTTGTCTTGGGCAATTCTTCCTCAGATCTTCCACTAATAGTCTAAAACAAAATATATAATTAGCGAAAAAAATATTTTTCATTTTTTGTTACTCGATTGTGAAAAATATCATAGAAGTTAGTGGTGGAAGAATGAACTTATTCGTCATCTTGATCATTATCAGAAGACGAAGCACAAGGGAATTATTGCGTTAGTTTTTTTGAAGGTGTGTCTGCTTCAACAAACGTGTTTGGCTCAGAAGTGGAGAGCTTAAAAAGATTGTTATTGAATGAAAATTCGTGTTTTGTGTTTTTAGAAAGGGCTTTATGAGGTGAAGATGAGCTCCTGATAGTGATTTCCTTAATGGGAGATTGTTGTTATGGCGAGATTTCTCTTGCTTGAGAAGTCTATTATTTTGATTTAATCGCATTAGGATATTATTCTAGCTCTTAGATGAAAAATGGAGGTGTTCGATAATCTGTTTCTTCGAATTAATGTAGCTTAGTTGATTTTGTTGTATTAGTAGATCCTAAGCTATCCTAATCCTCTGTGTCGTCATCTCGTTGCTTAATGAAGGGCATTTGACTTTGATTATTTTCAAGATGGTAAGGCATGATGGCTGACTAAACGAAAGAAGGGAAAATATTTATTAATCCTTTTGTCATGATTGCTTTTTTTGTGTTCTCAGGAAGATCTTATAAAGCCGTAGCAGCTTGTTCAGGGGAGATATTTTGAACAAATGGCTTGATAAATGCTTTGAGATATTGAGATGCTTTAGGAATATACCAGAAATCACATAAAAGATCAAATATTGATCTGTCTAACAGGTGGATTTGCAGAGTCCGTGGAAGGTATCCTATGATCCCTCGCTGTCTCATTGTAGTGAAGTTAATATTGATCAATCTCCAGACACAAAAGATCATTGTAAAACAGCACAAAAATGTCAAAATACTCATCTAAAGCAGAAGGAACATAGACGCTGATAAGACACATGTTAGTTTCATTACAGTAGAACTATTCCGAGCAGTTTGCATCCAAGAGTTGATTTTCAACCAAGAATCCTTAACACATTGAGCTACTTTCATCTTTGTATGTTTATAATTTCCCCTCCAGCCTCTTCCTTATTATCTTATTATTAATATATTCCCCCCCCCCCCCTTTTTGACTTATGTTTCTCACCCAGTTTTTGTTTTTATTACTTTTAAGAAATGATTAGCTATTCAATTTCAAAGCCTAATCTGATAGGGATGTCGTATCTATATTTTATCATTAGATCCAAGCATTTTGAAGTTGTTTTTTTCATTTGAAAAGTGATTACCCCTTCGAATTACACAAATGATAAAAATTAAATTAATTTATCTCTATTGTTTTATATTATTATTCTTCTACTCAACTTTCTCAGTTTTTAATATCAAGAAGTAAATCCTGTCAAACTAAAAGATAAGACCAGAAACCATTTAGTATTTGAAATATTTTTCAAAAAATAACTTTCTTGTCCAAGGGAAAAATATTCTTCAATTTTATTAACCCGGGAGTATTATTATCTTTCCTGGAAGAATACTCATTTGCGTTGTTTTGATTTGAACCTACAAAAAAGTTTTAAATATTTATTAAATTTTGATTTTTTTTAGTTATAATCTCCCATGTCACAAGGTACTCCTAACCTCACTCACATTCAGCTGAATGGGAATAACTAGCTAGGAAATGGTATTGGCATATCTGGTATCAGCGTGAAGCCTATTGTGCTTGGTAATAGAGCCAATTCAACAAATCTACCATCAGTTCGGATACGTAAAAAAATAGTCTAAATTATGAAAAAATAATCCAGTTTATTTATTGTTTTTACCAATCCATTAAGCAGCAAAATAATAGGCCACTACTATCAATGCAACCTTAACTAAACCAAACTAAAACTCAGCAAGAAATATATCTCCAATAACTCCATTAGAAGGTAGGCTTTCTCTGAAGGAACTAAATTCTCTCGTTGGTGTCAAAAAATTTATTCCTCCTCACGCAAGCAAAAGTTTCAGTGCTTCTAGAAAAATATCTACTAATTTTTCAACTCGAAAGATTCTCAATGCAGAAGCATAATATGATAGTATAGAATCGCGAAAAGTCTTGAAAGCTCACACGCTATCAAGTTCAGGACATAGGTCGGACATTTCCTTGGATGAATCTCCTCCGTCTGGCTGTTAAGAGATCACTACACCAAGTAATAAGACTCACCTTCCACCCATCAAAGAAACAATCGCAATGAAAGCTCTTACAAATGCATTAGGAAACGTTTAGGAAAATCAAAAAGACAAAGGAATTGGAGGTGTTGGTG
>Ga0302271_10000791_pt1 | contig 31060 bp, 24 predicted proteins | sample III_Bog_N1_1_FD_198767 | JGI IMG/M metagenome (GOLD analysis project Ga0302271, IMG submission 198767) | Peat permafrost microbial communities from Stordalen Mire near Abisko, Sweden - III_Bog_N1_1 | ecosystem: Environmental > Terrestrial > Soil > Wetlands > Peat | place: Sweden: Abisko... | reverse complement strand
TTGAGGCATGTGTTAATCTGACTGCCAGATATATTCCTGACCGGTTTTTACCTGATAAGGCGATTGATGCTCTGGACGAGGCAGGATCAAGGGTTCATATTTCGAACATAAATGTTCCGGAACGCATCGTAAAGCTTGAAGAAAAAATAGAAAAAACAAAAGAAGAAAAAATAAAAGCAGTTAAAAGTCAAAACTTTGAACTCGCAGCTAATCATCGCGATAAAGAAAAAAGTTTACTGCAATTGCTTGATCAGGAAAAAGAAGAATGGGAAAAAGAACTTATCAGTCACCGTGAAACAGTCACCGAGGAAAAGGTTGCCGAAGTGGTTGCGATGATGTCAGGTGTGCCCGTACAGCGTATTGCTCAGGCTGAAGGAAAACGCTTGATGGATATGGGCAAGCAGATTAAAGGAAGTGTAGTTGGTCAGGATGAAGCCATTATTAAAATTGTAAAGGCTATCCAGCGAAATAGAGCTGGGCTAAAAGATCCTAATAAACCAATTGGCTCATTTATCTTTCTCGGACCTACCGGTGTTGGTAAAACGCAACTTGCAAAGGTTTTAGCAAAGTATTTATTTGATAGTGTAGATTCACTAATCAGGGTAGATATGAGCGAATACATGGAAAAATTCTCAGTCTCCAGATTGGTTGGCGCTCCTCCCGGATACGTGGGCTATGAAGAAGGTGGACAACTAACCGAAAAAGTTCGTCGGAAACCTTATTGCGTTGTTCTTCTTGACGAAATCGAAAAAGCACATCCAGATGTTTTCCATTTGCTACTTCAGGTTTTGGACGAAGGACGATTAACCGATAGTTTAGGTCGTAACATTGATTTCAAGAACACTATAATCATTATGACTTCAAATATTGGGTCACGCCAATTATCTGAGTTTGGCCGTGGAGTTGGATTCACTACTCAAAGTTCAAGCCTTGATGAAGGTGACCATGCCAAATATATTTTGGAAAAGGCTCTCAAGAAAACTTTTGCACCCGAATTTCTAAATCGAATTGATGATGTTATCATGTTTAATTCGCTGACCAAAGAACACATTCATGAAATCATCGATATTGAACTAAAAGGCTTTTATGAAAGGGTTAACTCGCTGAATTACAAATTAAAAATATCAGTTGCTGCCAAAGATTTTATAGCTGAAAAAGGATTTGATGTTCAATTTGGAGCCCGACCTTTAAAAAGGGCGATACAAAAATATCTGGAAGATGAAATAGCAGAAGTTATCATTAAATCTTCTGTAATTCAGGGAGATACTATTTCTGTTGGTTTCGATAAGAAAACTGAAAAGATAAAAATCAAGATTTTATCTTCAGAATCTAAAAAATTATAGTATCAAATACAATTGATAAAAAAGGATCGATAATTCAATATTCATTTCTTACAAAATAAAAAAGCCGGAAATTTAATCCGGCTTTTTTATTTCGTTTTCTCAGGTATCTTAGGTATTCATAGCACCACAAACGTTAATAACCTGGCCGCTAACATACGAAGATAGATCGGAAGCAAGAAAAAGAGCAACCTTCGCTACCTCGTCAGGAGTACCACCTCGTTTTAAAGGAATGCTTGCTTCCCATTGTTTGCGTGCATCTTCCGGAATTCTTGCCGTCATTTCTGTAATAATGAATCCCGGGGCTATTGCATTCGAGCGAATTCCACGTGAGCCAAGTTCTTTGGCAATTGATTTGGTAAAACCGATGATACCAGCTTTTGATGCTGAATAATTGGATTGCCCGGCATTTCCACTTACTCCAACCACAGAACTCATATTAATAATTGATCCAGATTTTTGTTTCAGCATGATTTTCTGAACAGCTTTGGTAAAGTTGAAAACCGATTTTAGATTCACATTAATCACAGCATCCCATTGATCTTCGGTCATTCGCATCAGTAGCGTATCCTTTGTGATTCCAGCATTGTTCACCAAAACATCAACAGCACCAAATTCAGCAACTATTTCGTTCACAACACGATCAGTATCTTCAAAATTAGAAGCATTCGAAGCAAATCCTTTGGCTTTTATGCCCATTGCATTTAATTCAGCTTCAGTGTTTTTCATGTTCTCATCTTCGAACAGATCGGTAAAGGCAATATTGCATCCTTCATTCGCAAATTTAAGGGCAATTGCTTTTCCAATGCCTCTCGACGCGCCAGTAATTATGGCTGTTTTTCCTTCAAGTAATTTCATGTTTTTAAAATGTCTAATTATTAAATAGTTAATTAATCAGTTACTGGTAATTAACGACCTATCTTCATGCAACAAAAGTAATAATATTGAAGAATTAACCAATCTTTGTCAGATTTGAATATAATTCCATAAGTTGAGCAGTCGTATTTCTGATATGAAACTTCTGTACATAAGCATATCCATTTGCCTGCATTTCGGCATATCGAATTGGATTTGTAGCAATTGATTCAATGGCTAAAGCAATGTCGGATGCGCTTTCCGGGTTAACATAGCACGTGCCTTCACCCCCAACTTCTGAGAAACATCCCACATTGGATGTAATAACAGGTAATTTGCTGAATAGCGCTTCAACAATGGGAATTCCAAAACCTTCAAATAAGGAAGGCCAAATCAACAATTTCGCAAGTTGATAGATCGATGGTAAATGTTCACTTTGTACATAATCAATGAAATGAATTTTATCAGCCAACTGATGTTTCTTAATAATTTCAAGAAGATGTTTTTTGTATTCATTTCCTTTCCCGACAATCACAAGAGGATATTGAATCTCCTTAGGTAAAAAGGCTAAAGCTTCAATAATCCGGTCGATATTCTTATGTTTTACCAGAGCGCCTACAAATAAATAGTAGTTGTCTGGTAAGTTATAGGTTGTTTTAACGAAAGTCTTAACTGTTTCGTTTTGCTCCTGGTAATACAAGTCGGAACACGATTGATAGCTCACAACAATTTTTTCGGAAGGAACATCCAGAAAATTGATCAAATCCTGTTTCGTTTGGTCGCTTACGGCCAAAATCAGGTCAGCATGTTTACAACTATATTTTATCTTCGACAAATAGATTTGAATATCGACCCATTTAAAATTTTGCCTGAACCTGAGAAATAACAAATCATGAATTGTGACAATATACTTTGTATGCTTATTCTTTGATTTAAAAGGAATTTCATGGCTCAGTCCATGATAAATATCTAATTTGTTGTTTTTGATATCGTTCTCCATGAAATAACTACGCCAGAGTATCTTTTTTATGGACGATCCTGAATCCGAACTTACAAGGGTTACCTGATTCGCCACTTTCCGCAGCCAATCGGCATATTCCTTATTTACTGGCGGCTGACCGAACAAATAGTACTGGTTATCGGGATAATCGCATAATAAGCCATTAATCAGATTTCTTGAATAGTTTCCCAATCCACGGGTGTTCTGAAAGGCACGCTTCGAATCAAAACCAATTCTCATAGTTTGTTTTTTATACTATATCAGTTTCTTATATACATCAACATAACCTTTTACGTTTTTCTCCCAACTGTAAGAATTTGCATATTGCAGTTGTCTCATTATAACTGAATTATCTCGTTTAAATTCATTTATTCCTTTTTGAAAAATATCAAGCATGTAGTCAGGTTCAAAATTTTGCCAAAAAAAGGCGAATTTGTCACCGACTTCTTTGAGGCTTGTTTTATCAGAACAAAATACTGGTTTTCCACATTTCATCGCTTCAATAACTGGCAGTCCAAACCCTTCTGCAATCGATGGAAAAACAAAAGCTTCGCAATTATGGTATAAAAAACTCTTTTCTCCTTCGGAAATTGCACCCGGTAAAATAATACGGGTCTCCAGCTTATATTGATGAATTAAATTTTTCAACTCATTACCATACTGAGTATTGTTCTCACCGGCTATAACCAATGAAAATTGAGGCAACTGTTGCATGAACGAAACCAGCACATGAAAATTCTTTTTATCGAGAAACTGCCCAATTGAAAACAGAAAATTATCTTCTGGACACCAAGCTGGTCTTTCGGATGGAGCTACCAAATCATTAACGCCATTGTAAATCACTTCGGTAATTTTATCCGATGGAATTGAAAGATGTTCAAAACAATCGTCACGGGTAAAATTCGAAATAAAGCATATCGCATCAGACTTATTAATGGCAGACTGAACAATATGTCTGTATTTTTTCTGTTTCAAATTGTTCTTTGTATAAAGGAAATTCAGGTCGTGTATGGTTAAAACAACTTTTTTTGCCTTTTTAAAAGTGAATTTTGGAAGTTGATGAATAACATGACAAACATCGAATTCCTTTATATAAGCTGATGAAAATTTCCGCAAAGCGGTCAACTCTATAACTTTTTGATTTTCGAGATGTTCAATTTTAGTTTTTGGAGGTACGAGATAGGTATAATCAAAATCGTCCGAGTGTACCAGCTGTTGGCTAAAGTCAATTGAGACTCTACCCATTCCCCTGTTGGGATATTTTAGTAAATCAAGGCAAATTAATATTTTGTTGTCCATTCGGGTTGAATTAGATTGTATCAAAAAATCATCGGCGAAATTAAATTAAAAGTAAAAGTGTATGTTAGAAAAATGGTGATTTATGATTAAAACTCTTAATTATTTTTCTCATTCACATCAAAGATACATTTCGTACTTTTACAACTCTAAATTATTTTTATGTTTGAACAGTCAACTATATGCGCCATAGCAACTTCACCAGGAATGGGTGCCATTGCCACGATTCGTCTGTCGGGCGAAAAAGCGCAAGAAATTGCAGATTCTGTATTCCAGTCTCCAAAGGCTGACAAAAAATTAGCCAATCAAAATCCGAACACGCTGCATTTTGGTAGTATTTCAGACGGTGATGAGCTGATTGATGAAGTGGTAGTTGCTATTTTTCGTGCCCCACATTCGTTTACCGGCGAAGATGTCGTTGAAATTACCTGTCATGGTTCGGTTTATATTCAACAACGGATACTCCAACTGCTAATTACCAAAGGCGCACGGATGGCTATGCCTGGCGAATTTACCCAACGGGCTTTCCTGAATGGGAAAATGGATCTTTCACAAGCCGAAGCAGTAGCTGATTTGATTGCATCGACCAATCGGGCCGCGCAAAAAGTAGCCATCAATCAGATGCGTGGCGGTTTTTCTTCTGAATTGACCAATCTGCGTGGTGAATTGCTTCATTTCATTGCCATGATTGAGCTGGAACTTGATTTCAGCGAAGAAGAAGTTGAGTTTGCCGATCGGGATCAACTTAAAAAACTTGTTTCGAAGATTGAAGTGATTCTCCGGAATCTTAAAAATTCGTTTCAATTAGGAAATGTAATCAAAAACGGTATTCCGGTTGCCATTATTGGAGATACCAATGTGGGCAAGTCTACCCTACTGAATGCCTTGCTGAATGAAGAAAAAGCCATTGTTTCCGACATTCATGGAACCACCCGCGATGTAATTGAAGATGTGGTAAATATACATGGTACTGCTTTTCGATTTTTCGATACCGCCGGAATTCGCGAAACTACCGACGAAATAGAAACACTTGGTATCGAACGCAGCTATAATAAACTGGATTTGGCCACAGTCGTAATTCTGGTGGTTGATACCCAAAACGGCATTGAAGTCATCAACGAACGAATTACCAAAATCAGGGAACGAATAAATGGTCAATACTTGATTATTGCAGCCAATAAAGTTGATCGTGGAAGGGCTGAAACTGTCGCAAAACTTAAAGAAATACAGCTGCTCTCAAACGAAAAGCTTGTATTTATAGCTGCCAAACAAAGGACTAATCTTGACCAGCTAATTTCGGAGATGCAACAAGCCGTTTCGCTTGATTCGATCAGCGAAGACGCTGTGATCGTAACCAACATACGTCACTTCGAAGCACTGACGAGAGCGCATGAATCCATTGAAAGAGTGCAACTTGGACTTGATAATTTAATCTCTGGCGACTTTTTGGCTCAAGACATCCGCGAATGCCTTCATTACCTGGGTGAGATTACCGGTGAGATCTCAAATGACGAGATTTTAGGCCATATTTTCAAAAATTTCTGCATCGGCAAATAGCAAAAAAATTATTATTCAAATCTCGAAAGTGCAAAAATCACAAGAATAGTGATCGAGCTTAAATTTGTGAATATTGTAACTCTTTCGAAAAGTGTAACACACCCCTCGTAGAAACAGCGTCAAACCCTTACAAACATTGATTTTCAAAATATAAGGCAAAAACATGCAAACTGTTTTCGAATTTGCCTCCGCTGAAACTGTAGACATGCAAACTGTTTCTGAAATCGCCTTCGCTAAAACTGTAGACATGCAAACAGTTTCTGAAATTGCCTCCGCTGAAACTGTAGACACGCAAACTGTTTCTGAAATTGCATCCGCTAAAACTGTAGACATGCAAACTGTTTCTGAAATTGCATTCGCTAAAACTGTAGACATGCAAACTGTTTCTGAAATTGCATTCACTAAAACTGTAGACATGCAAACTGTTTCTGAAATTGCATTCGCTAAAACTGTAGACACGCAAACTGCTTTCTAAATCGCCTCCGCTGAAACTGTAGACATGCAAACTGTTTTCGAAATTGACGAATCCCTATTGTTCAAAATAGTTTAGTTACCAAATCGTTTCATTGCTTCTTCCATAATTACCTTGGTAGCTGTAGCTCCACTTCGGCTGCATCCAGCCGCCTGAACCGCCAACAACTGATCAAGCGTGCGGACTCCTCCTGCAGCTTTTACTTTCACCAAAGGTCCGACGTTTCTTTTCATCAATTCCAATACCGGTATGGTTGCACCTTTATAATTGTAATCACCATTCTCCTGTTTTACAAAACCAAATCCTGAAGATGTTTTCACATAATCGGCGCCAACTTCAGTACAAATCTGGCATAGTTTTATAATATCGGCTTCTTTGGTAACGTAATCGGTTTCGAAGATCACTTTAACAATTGCATTGTAGCTGTGGCAGACATCGGTCACCGATTTAATTTCTTTGGTAATATAAGCCCAGTCGCCCTGCAAAGCTTTCCCGATATTGATGACCATGTCGATCTCAGCGGAACCGTCTTTACAAGCATTTTCTGCCTCGAAAACTTTCACCTCAATTGCCGAATTTCCAGCAGGAAATCCGATTACACAACCAACCTTAATGTCACTTTCGTTGAGCAAATCTGAAGCTTGTTTAACCGCGTAAGGTTTAACGCAGACCGAGGCTACATCATATTTTTTTGCCACTTCGCATTCCCTTTTCAAATCTTCGTCAGTCATGGTTGGGTGAAGAATGGAATGGTCGATCATTTTGGCCAGTTTATAAACGAATTCGTTCATATCATTAAAATTTCAAATTCATGTTTCCGGGGTTGACCGCTCTTTTTTATCGCTTTCTCAACAATTACAACAGATCGCCTTTAATTATCCCGCCAAGTGCTTTGTTTCGAGATTTTCAAATCGCGTAGAAGGGCTGAACTGGCAGATAAGTTGAAACTATAACTTTTACGATCGCCAAACGGGACAAAGTTGAATGACATACTCCAACAGTGTAAAGATCGGGTCACATTGACCTGGGTAAATGAAAATTTCATAGCTTGAACATCAAAATTGGTAGTCATATTCATTTGCCACTTTTCAGTCAAACTGAGTTTTCCACTCATGTTTAAACTTTGATTGATTGTACCTTTTGTTTTGCCGTTTTTATCAGGTATAAAATTATTGTTGTAGTAAAAAGAATAATCGAACCTGAAGCTCCAGGGCATTTTAAATTCGACATACGGTATTTCATCATCCTGAACCGGCTTATTTTCTTCAGGTTTATTCTTATTTTCTTCAGCTTTTTTATCTTTTTTTGGTGAAAATTCCATCCCAAACGACATGTTGGCATTGGTTAACCGCCCCATTTTTTTAAATCCGGGCAGATGGTTCCAAACGTATTCGTCGTAAACCTTACCTTTTTTATCAACCATGTACGGATTCAGATTGGCCCCACAATTAACACTGACCCCTTTGATTGTGGTCCGGGCTGAAACAGAAAATGGGCTAAGTTTAAAAGAGTCGGCAATCATGTTGTACGAAGTGTTCATGCTAACATCAATGATCTTTACCTTTTTATACTTTAACTTTTCATCCTTTGTATTGATCGTATCATTTTTCTCCAGGACTTTTGCTTCCAGATTATTATTTAAACTGAACGAAATTGCTCCGCTTTCGCCTCTTCCTGCTGAACCAAAAACACCTTTTTCGAAATGGTTATAATACTCTTGTTTACCCGCTCCGTCGATATAATAATCCCAGAATCTGAATTTTTTTTGTCCAAAATCGGGAGTATAGCTGAAACTTATTTGTGGCGTAATTTTGTGTCGGATTGCTTTAATTCTAGAATTCGGATTGCGCATGATATACATTCCGTAGATATTCGTTGAAGAGCTCAAACTATAAGAATAATCATAATTTCTCCGGAAAGCGTAAACTGTATCAACGACAACGTGCAAAGGCTGACCTGATTTTAAATTAGTATAGTTCGGATCGTACCGTTTATTAATGTAACTGGTGTACCAGCGCTCCGAATAGTTGAAACTTGGACTCAGATTTATGTATTTCAGCAAATTAAAAGATGGCAAAGAAATCGGGATTGAATGACGCCAGCCATTCTGCCAATCACGAATCAATGATTGTTTAAAAAAATCTTTTTCCTTGACATTCGAGATGGAGTTCTTTATATTTCCAGAGTAACTGAAACTGATCTTTTCGTACCACTTGACCTCCCCTATCCTGTTTTTAATTTTGAACGGATTAATTTTCGACATGTTAAATGTTAATTCAGGCAAACTCATGGAGATCGTCGTATCACGTGAATTTTGCGAGTGACGAAGATTCAGGGACAAGTTAAATGGAGTATTTTCGAATCTGCGTGTATACGAAATACTTGATGATTTTTGTGTCTGCAAATAACTAGCGACCGACTGGGTAGTGTTCATGTACGAGTTTTCCTTGTCGTACGAACTGGTTGATATGTTCACACTGGCCGAAAATGTTCGGTTGGGATTAGCCTTCGAATCCTGTGAGTGACTCCATGTGAGATTAAAACCTTTTGTTGTTCTGGCATCCGGTAATGGTTCTTCCGAATATTTATTCAGGGAATAAGCAAAATCAAAACTACCGTTATACTTGTATCTGACGACATAATTGGAACGGACCTTAACAGCCCAGGAACCCTTGGAAAAAATATCGCTTCTCAGGGCCAGATCAAAATTATCATTTGCGGCCCAATAGTAACCTCCATCGCGTAGAAAGAATCCACGAGTTTGCTCTTCTCCATAAGTTGGAATCAAGATACCTGAAGAATAAGTGCTTGTAGTCGGGAAATATCCAAACGGAATCAACGGAAAATAAATAGGGAAATCTTCCAAAACCATATATGCCGGACCTGTAATAATTTTTTTGTTCGAAATAACTTTTGCCTTGGTCATACGAAGGTAAAAGTGCGGATGTTCAGCATCACAGGTTGTATAGATTCCTCTTCTCAAAATAAATTCATCTTTACCGATTTTTTTTGTCAGTTCGCTATGAACAAACCCATCACCTTGTTTGGTTTTTACATCCGTTATGATTGCCTTTTGTGAATCAAAATTGTAGTTTAAGGTTTTTGATTCATATTCATCTTCCCCAAATTTAATTACAGGTTCTCCAACGACGGTTCCGGTTGAATCGGGTAAACCTTCAGCATAAACTTCCTTCTTGACTAAATCAAGCATGATGTAATCAGCTTTAAGTTCGATATTCTGGTAATTAACCACACCCTTTTTGTACATGTACATTTTTTGATTTTCGAAGTCGGGAATGATTGAATCCTGCGCTGAATAGGTGATTATTCCTTCAAGAACAGGTTTTTTAACAGAGTCGGTTGATGCTTGAATTTGGGGTGCAACAATAGTATCTCCCTTATCAGACAGGCTGGAAGTAGAGATTGTATCTGATTCTAAATTTAGTTGACCAAACGATGAAAGGGCAACCAAAATTAACATACTTGTAATAAGATTTTTTATCAAAATCAAAGTTTATAAGATAAGAACGCTACTCCGCTCGGTCTGCAAAAATATAAATAAGGCCTATACCTAAACGTCAAGAGATCTAAAATAATTATAATATTTCTATTTTTGTAGCAAAACACAATCTGTATCAGATGAAAAATTTTTATTTCAAGGCATTTCCGTTGTTAATTCTAATCATTTTTATCTCCGGAAGATCCTTTTCCATATCATCAGCTAATCAAACCAATAAGACGATTGTCGTTGTGATAGATCCCGGACATGGCGGAAAAGATCCGGGTGCTGTAAACAAAGATATTCGCGAAAAAGATGTCGTTCTTGGAATTGGTCTTAAACTTGGAAAGTACCTGAACGAGAAATTTCCGGATGTAAAAGTAATATTTACCCGTAATACCGACGTTTTCGTTCCTTTGATTGACCGATCAAGAATAGCGAATAAAAATAAAGCCGATTTATTTATTTGCATCCATGCCAATTTTTGCGGCACACCGGCAACCAAGGGAACAGAAACTTTTGTTCTTGGCGTTGCCCGATCGAACGAGAACCTTGATGTAGCTAAAAGGGAAAACAGTGTCATTCTTCGGGAAGATAATTATGAAACTACTTACGAGGGTTTTGATCCGAATTCGTCAGAGTCATACATCATGTTTGCAATGGCCCAGGAAACCTATATGAAACAAAGTTTAGCCTTTGCCGATGATATTCAGCGTCAATTTCATTCAAGGATTAATAGTTTAAACCGAGGTCCGAAACAGGCCGGGTTTCTTGTTCTGCGCCAGTCTTCAATGCCTAGTGTCTTGATAGAAACAGGCTTCATAAGTAATCCAAATGAAGCCAATTATCTTAAAAGTGAAGAAGGTCAGCAAAGTATTGCGTTATCAATTCTGGAGGCTTTCCGGAATTTTAAAACCCGAAACTCAGGGAAAGGCACTTCTGTGGTAGCAGAAGCCAAATCCAGTCCAATTAAACATCCGGCTGAAACGAATAACAGACCTGACACAGCAACAAAAAAAATTATCGCCGAACAAAAGCAAGACTCAAATTTGACCGAAAAGCAAATTGTCTCCGTTGAAAACCATCCAAGCGTAAAAGAAAATAATTCTTCCACAAAACGATCAGCAATAAAGCCAGAGCAGGCTCAGCCTAAAACTGAAAAACCAGCGATCGTACCTAAAGCAATCAATTCAAAGGAAACGAATAAGTCAACTGACACCAATTCGGAGCAAACAGTAGTTTCAGCAGGTACTTATTATAGCGTGCAGATTGGGGCAAATACAACCTCGGTTGAGCCAAATGCAGCTAATTTTAAAGGATTAAAAAATGTCAGAAGGGAAAAAAGCGATAAATATTACCGCTATTACATTGGGAAAGAATCTTCGCTCGAAAAAATAACCCCAATCTGGCAGCAAATCAAGACTAAATTCTCACAGGCATTTATTGTCTCTTTTGTTGATGGCAAGCGGATTATCATTAATACCACTTCCAACTAGCATTTCAGTAAAGTTTGATAGTTTAAAATCAATTTGTTTTCCTGAGGAATGCTGTTTAGCTTTGTATCTGGAAAACAGAAACAAACAAAGACATGATACGGATTTCGAAATATACCAAGCTTGGCTTTTTAGTTCTTGCTACTTTAACCATTTTTATTTGGGGAATAAATTTTTTGAAGGGCTTTGACTTGCTGAAAAGAAACACTCGTTATTATGTTGTATATGAAAAAATCGACGGATTGCTTAAATCAAGTTCCGTAAGCATCAATGGTTATCAGGTCGGCAAGGTTTCGAAAATCGATTTTTTGGGTGATTATTCAGGTCGGCTTCTTGTTACTTTATCGCTTCAGGGAGATTATAAAATTGCCAAAGGATCAACAGCAAAAATTGTCTCCAGCGATATCATGGGCACTAAGTCTATCAAACTGGAAATCATACATTCAGGAGAATATTACCAACCCAACGATACCATACCTGGATTAACTGAAGGTGATCTGAAAGAACAAGTTAGTATGCAGGTACTCCCGTTGAAGAAAAAAGCTGAAGAATTAATTTCTTCGCTCGATTCAGCGTTAACAGTTATTACATCTGTTTTTAACCCACGAACAAAGGAAAACCTAACCCAAAGTTTCGAAAATATAAACCATACCGTAGCAAACATAGAATCAGCATCGGCCGAACTGAATAGAATTGTCAGTAGCGGTAAAATAAATTCTATTGTTACTAATATTGATAGCATTAGCAGTACAATTAAAAACAATTCAAAAGAAATTTCAAACATTATTAAAAACTTATCGTCATTGTCCGATTCGCTGGCAAAACTGAATATTAGTCCGGTATTTGCACAAATAAGCTCATCGGTAGCAGGTTTAAATACGATCATTCAGAAACTAAATTCAACCAATAGTTCTGCAGGTTTACTGATTAATGATCCGTTATTATACCAAAACCTGAATAATTTAGCAGGAAGTCTTGATTTACTTCTGAAAGATGTTCGAAACAATCCGAAACGTTATGTACATTTCTCGGCCTTCAACATTGGAAAAGATGTTTATATTACTGCCAAACCATCAACATCGAAAGAAAAGGAAGAAATAATATATAAAGTGCACTTAATCTCTAGTCCGGCAAAATTATCAACCGAATCACCATTTTTTAAAGGATTAGGCACAATCGAGGAATTGAAGGTTAGTGAAACTTACAATTACCTTGCAGGAAAATCGACCGATTTTGAACAAATATCACAACTTTTAGAATTGGCCAGAACCAATTTTCCAGATGCAAGTTTGGTCGCTTTCAAGAACGGAAGGAAAATAAAACTTGAAAAAGCAATCAAAAAACGCGCAGACTGACCCTAAACAATATATTATATTATTGTAAATTATTCTACATTCCTTTATTAATAGGCATTTAATTAGATACGTTTGATAAACTACTGAAATACAATGTGTTAGATATATTAAAAAAATATTAAAAAAATCACATCTTTAATTAACTGAGCCTTAAAGTACTTATCTTTTTTTTGTAAAAGTCAATAGCAAATCGATTTTTTTTCTACTTTTTTTTTCACAAAATTTGTTTCAAGGAAATTATTAGGGAATATCTTTTTGTCAAATTTTTAAATATCCTACTCCAAAATGATTAATGATTATCGTTTGGTTTGGGATCGTTGTCTGTCAATTATTCGTGACAATGTTCCAAGCATAAGTTTTAAAACATGGTTTGAACCAATCGTTCCAGTTAATCTGGATGTTGAAGTTCTTACAATTCAGGTTCCGAGTCCGTTTTTTTACGAATATCTCGAGGAACAGTATATTGATTTACTTAGAAAGACTTTGAGAAAAGAACTTGGGCAAGGAGCCAAGTTGGAGTATGTGGTTGTTATGGGTAATAATCAAAGTAACTCACAACCCTATACCATAAAATATCCAACAAATAACAACAGTAAGATTCAAAACAAACCGATGAGCATTCCGCTGAAAAGCGAAGGAAAGCCATCCATAAAAAATCCTTTTATAATTCCGGGGATCCAGAAAATTCAGATTGACCCTCAATTAAGACTCGATAACACTTTCGAAAATTTTGTTGAAGGTGAATGTAACCGATTGGCTCGCAGTGCAGGATACGCGGTTTCACAAAATCCGGGTGGTACAGCCTTCAATCCACTCATGATTTATGGCAATTCAGGTTTGGGAAAAACCCATTTGGCCCATGCCATCGGAATCGAAGTAAAAGAACGCCATCCCGACAAAGTGGTTTTATATGTCAATGCAAATAAATTTCAGACACAATTTACAGAAGCTACACGGAATAATAACCGGAATGACTTTTTGAATTTCTATCAAATGATTGATGTTCTGATTCTTGATGACGTTCATGAATTTGCCGGTAAAGAAAAGACTCAGGAGACGTTCTTCCATATTTTCAATCATTTGCACCAAAGTGGAAAACAATTGATTCTTACTTCAGATAAACCGCCCATTGAGCTTAAAGGTCTTGAACAACGACTACTTTCACGATTTAAATGGGGTTTGACTGCTGATTTACAGCAACCTAGCTTCGAAACCCGGATGGGCATTCTTCGACGCAAAATTTATAAAGACGGCCTTGTTATCACAGAAGAAGTTCTTGAATATATTGCATCGCACATTACAAACAATATCCGCGAACTCGAAGGTGCGCTGGTTTCACTTCTTGCCCAGTCGACCCTGAATAAAAAGGAAATTACACTCGAACTGGCCAGCGAAATGATTAACAAGCTGGTTAAAAACTCGAAACGTGAATTGTCAATCGACTATATTTCAAAAGTAGTTTGCGATTATTTTAATATGCCCGTCGATTCGCTTCAGGCAAAAACACGAAAACGCGAAGTCGTACAAGCTCGTCAGCTGGCCATGTATTTCTCGAAAAACATGACCAAATCGTCTCTTGCTTCCATCGGCTCCCAAATTGGCAATAAAGACCATGCAACCGTTCTTCATGCTTGCAAAACGGTTAATAACCTGAAAGAAACAGATAAGGCTTTTAAGCTTTTTGTTGACGAGATTGAAAAGAAATTAAAATTGTAGCAGCATAAAGCAGGTCATTTTTGATCTGCTTTTTTGTTCAGGGTAAAACACCTTTACCGATGGAAGATACCTACAAAACCATATCGAAACCTGCCGAAGGACTTTTTAAAGACAAAGGCAGTAAATTTATCTCTTATGCTTTTCCGGTAACTTCAGAAGACGAAATAAGGGAACATCTCCTAGTACTGAAAAAAGAACATTATTCGGCCAGACATTATTGCTATGCATGGCGCTTGGGGCACCAAAAATTATTGTTTCGGGCTAACGACGATGGCGAACCCTCCTCTACCGCAGGCAAACCAATTCTGGGGCAAATCATTAGCTCTGATCTGACCAATATTCTGATTGTTGTCGTTCGTTATTTCGGAGGAACGCTGCTTGGAGTGAGCGGCCTAATCAATGCTTACCGCAGTGCGGCTTCGGAAGCTGTCAATCGGGCTGAAATTATTGAAAAAATTATTGAACAGCAGTTGTTAATCGAATTCGACTATGGTGTAATGAATGAAGTTATGAAGATTTTTAAGGATGAAAAACTGCAACAAATTGATCCACAGCTTGATATGAAATGTCAGATCAAAACACAAATAAGGTTAAGCGAACTTAATCGAATTGAAGAATGTTTAAAAAAGGTGGAAGGCCTGAAGGTTACTTATCGTCCTTAGATATTACAAGTTGAGTTGTTAATAACCTTTTCATAACTAATAAATGACAATTAAAAATAGATTACAAAAACAATCTAATTTTGAATTTTGATGAAACATTTGATGAAACGATATTCCTGCTTTCTGGGTGAAATGCTTCACTTGGGAAGAGTTTTCCTAAATTTCCAACCAAATTTCTATCATTTATTCAATTTGATTCATCTACATTTATATTCGGAATATTCCGATCTACATAAAAACCAGCAGAATATAAATTTCTGTTGGTTTTTTTTTGTGCCACAATCCATTAAAAATAATACCAGAAATGAAGAAGAGAGATTTAATTTCGATTACGGATTATTCAAAAGAAGATTACCTGCGAATATTGGAACTGGCAGCTGATTTCGAGGAAAATCCAAACCAGAGGCTACTTGAAGGAAAAGTAGTTGCTTCTTTGTTTTTTGAGCCATCAACCCGCACCCGATTAAGCTTCGAAACTGCCATTAACCGTTTAGGCGGACGAATCATTGGTTTTTCTGATGCCGGATCATCGAGTGTTTCAAAAGGCGAAACTTTTCACGACACGATTCGCATGGTAAGCAACTATGTCGATTTAATTGTGATGCGTCACCCGTTCGAAGGCAGTTCTCGCTATGCATCCGAAGTAGCAAATGTTCCGGTTATCAATGCCGGTGATGGCGCCAACCAGCACCCTACCCAAACACTGCTCGATATGTATTCGATACTAAAAACCCAGGGAAGCCTCGACAACATCAACATTTTCATGATTGGCGACCTAAAATATGGTCGAACGGTCCATTCGCTATTGATGGCTATGTCGGAGTTCGAAAACCCGACTTTCAACTTTATTGCTCCTGAAGAGCTTGCCATGCCTGAAGAATACAAACTTTTCCTGAAGGAAAAAGGAATTCGCTATTTCGAGCATACCGAAATTAATGATAACATCAATCATGCTGACATAATATACATGACACGTGTTCAAAAAGAGCGTTTTATGGACCCTATTGAATATGAGAAAGTTAAAAACGTTTACATTTTGAGAAACAGCATGTTGCAGAATACCAAACCCAATATGCGTATTCTTCATCCGTTGCCCCGAATCAACGAAATACACCCAGATGTCGATAACAACGAAAAAGCCTATTATTTTGAACAAGCCCGAAATGGTGTTTTTACACGTCAGGCAATTATTGCACATATTCTCAATCTCAAATAATTACAGTCATGAACGATAATTTCAAAAAGAAGTTAAAACTGAAAGTCAGTGCAATCAACAATGGCACCGTAATCGATCATATTCCTTCCGAAAACCTGTTTAAGGTTATTTCTATCCTGGGACTTCAAAAGTTAAAAACACAGATTACCTTTGGAGCCAATTTCGAAAGCGAGAAACTTGGTAATAAGGCAATTATAAAACTTTCGGATGTGTTTTTTGAAGACGACGAAATCAATAAAATTTCGCTGATTGCCCGTAATGCCAAGTTAAACATCATTCGCGACTATGAAGTGGTTGAAAAAAGAGTTGTTGAAGTTCCTGACAAAGTAATTGGAATTGTGAAATGTTGTAATCCGAAGTGCATTACGAATAATGAAGAAATAACTACTTATTTTAACGTAATTTCGAAAAAACCACTCGACCTGAAATGTAAATATTGTGAGAAGATTACACACGAAGACCAGATGATAATCAAATAATTGCAAGAAAAAAAAAACAGAGTTTAATGGCAACAAATTTTGCTGAAGTATATCAGAAACTGCTAAGTTTAAGCGCTGATCATCCGGAAGAATACTTATTGAACCTTTGTAAATTGTTAAAACAGGAGGTCTATCATTACGACTGGGTTGGTTTTTACAAGTTGGATCAAGAGAAGAATGAACTTGTTTTAGGCCCGTTTGCCGGGAAACCAACTCCCCACACCCACATTACTGTTGGTAAAGGAATTTGCGGTCAGGTTGCCGAAAAAGGGCAAACGATGGTCGTTCAGGATGTGACTCAGGTCGAAAACTATATTTCCTGCGGGCTCGAAGTTCAATCGGAGATAGTCGTCCCAATTTTAAAAAATGGAAAATTTGTAGCCGAACTCGATATTGACAGCCACTCCCCTGCTCCATTTACGCTGGAAGACAGTGAATTTTTAGCTGAAGTTTGTGATTTACTGTCAGATTGTTTCTGATGAAAATTAAAAAATAGTATCACAGACTATCCTTTTTCAAAAGCCATGATGGAACAAATATACCATATACTCTTTCATACCAACGAAGCCATTTATGCCATCGTATCCGAAAACGTTTGGGAAGCATATCTCATTCTTTTCCTGATCATTTTTTTTGAAACCGGATTGATCGTTTTTCCATTTCTTCCTGGCGATGGATTATTGTTCTCTGCTGGTGTTATTGCCGCTTCTTCCGAAATGAGTATTATTCTGTTGGTTCCAGTATTAATTGGTGCAGCCGTTTTAGGAAATCATTTCAATTACGGAATAGGAAAACTGGTTGGAAATAAAATAGAACACAGTCAAAATAAATTGGCACAAAAATATCTTGTCCGATCAATCGTAAAAACAAGGATTTTCTACCAGAAATATGGTAAAAAATCGATTATAATTGGCAGGTTTTTCCCGGTAATTCGCACCTATATTCCTTTTCTGGCTGGTACAGTAAATTTCGATTATCCAGTTTTTGGAACCTACACCATCATTGGATCGGTTATTTGGGTTCCGTTTTTCACACTAACCGGTTATTTTCTGGGCGAAGTCACCTGGATCAAAGATAATTTTGAACTCATATTTCTTGGACTCATCGTTGTTACGTTGATCCCATTTTTTTATGCGGCATTCAAAGCCTTGTTCTTCAGAAAGAAAGCAAAAATAGAATAGCAATCGTTCATATTCTGTTGATTATTCAACAAAAAAGCTATTTTTGAACACTTAATTTAGCCTCTATGTCAAACTTGTTTATTACAAAGCCTTTGTCCCAATTGCAGGACGAATCAAAATCTGATCAAGGATTAAGAAAATCATTAAGTGCATTTAACCTAACCACTTTAGGAATCGGAGCAGTTATTGGTGCCGGTATTTTTGTATTGACAGGTCAGGCAGCTGCCCAGTATGCCGGACCTGCTATTGTTATTTCATTCCTGATATCAGGGTTCGCCTGTTTATTCGCCGGTTTGTGTTATGCCGAATTTGCTTCGATGATTCCTATTTCAGGAAGCGCCTATACGTATGCGTATGCTACCATGGGCGAGTTTGTTGCATGGATTATTGGCTGGGATCTCATACTTGAATATCTTTTTGCAGCATCAACTGTTTCGGTTGGTTGGTCGGGTTATGTGGTCAGTTTTTTGAAAGATTTTGGTGTTCTGATCCCAGCACAGTTCACCGCAGCGCTAGGCTCTATTCTGGTCGATGTACCGCAAATTGGATGGAAACTTATTACCCCTGAACTAACTAAAAGTCTTGCTGACTCTGGAATTGCTATTGATAGTCTTCCGCACCTTTTCGGAGTTTTAAATTTACCAGCTATGTTCATTGTAGCGGCAATTACCATTTTATTGCTGATTGGAATTCGTGAATCCGCCAAATTCAATAACGTTATGGTTGTTGTCAAGGTATTTGTGATTATACTGTTCATCGGTATTGGATTTATGTTTGTCAACAAAGCCAACTGGCATCCGTTTATTCCTTTCAATTCACACGATATTAGAAATTATGACTGGGCAAATTTTAGTTTAATGGATTTCATTAAATACCTGTCTGCTGACTCAGGTCACTACGGCTGGAGTGGCATTTTTCGTGGCGCAGCTGTTATATTCTTTGCCTATATTGGTTTTGATGCCGTTTCGACAGCAGCACAGGAAGCTAAAAATCCAAAAAGAGATATGCCCATCGGCATTTTGGGTTCACTCGGTATTTCGACATTATTATATATTCTGGTTGCAATTGTTTTAACCGGTATTGTAAGTTATACGTTTCTGAATGTAGCCGACCCGATTGCCATAGGCGTGAATGCCATGGGCAGTGGACTGTTCTGGTTGCGTCCAATAATCAAAATTGCCGCTATTGCCGGTTTAAGTTCCGTTATTCTGGTGATGCTGCTGGGACAACCCCGGATTTTTTATTCCATGTCGAAAGATGGATTGTTGCCTCCTGTATTCTCAAAAATTCATCCTCGATTTAAAACACCTTATGTAAGTACATTGGTTACCGGTTTTGTAGCCTTGGTACTTGCAGGAATTTTGCCCATTAATATTCTTGGCGAACTGGTTTCGATCGGGACTTTGCTTGCTTTTGCGATTGTCTGTATCGGAATCATCATTTTGAGAGTTAAAAGACCGGATATTGAACGAACGTTTAAAACGCCTTTCGTTCCGCTTGTACCAATTTTAGGAGCAGGTATTTGTATCCTCCAAATGGTTTCTCTGCCTTGGGAAACCTGGGCTCGGCTAATCATCTGGATGGCGTTGGGATTTGTTATTTATTTTACTTACGGAATCAGGAAAAGCAAATTACGGAATAAAAATTTGCAATAACCTATTCATACGATAAATCAGCCATCGTATCGCGGTAGACGGAAAACACCCGGGCTCTGGAAATAAATCCAATGTATTTTCCTTCGTCAAGTACAGCCAGATTGTAACGCTTGCTCGATTTAAATTTTTCAACGATTACTTCCATTGGGTCATTCGGCGAAATGAAAAATTCGGGCATGTACATCAGTTCCCGAACACTAATCTTTTCATATAATTCCTGCTCAAAAATCAGGTTACGAATATCATTTAGTTTGATCATTCCTTCCATCATCCCGTCCTCGTCAACTACCGGAAAAAGATCGCGTTTCGACCGCGCAATATAATAAGTCATCTGTCCTAAATTCAGGTCAGGTGTTAAAATTTCAAAATCAGTTTCAATCAATTCTTTCACATCCATATAATGCATGACGGCTTTATCTTTGTGGTGAGTGACCAACTCGCCCATTTCGGCAAGCCGTTTGGTATAAATCGAATGTGGTTCGAACCGGGTGATTGTTACATAGGCTATCGTGGCAGAAATGATCAAAGGAACCAATAATTGATATCCGCCGGTAATTTCAGCAATTAAAAAAATACCCAGCAAAGGCGCATGCATGACACCAGCCATTAAAGCGCCCATCCCGGCTAAGGCAAAATTCGCATAAGGCAGGTGTAATCCGAAGAAAGTATTTAGTGAAAGTGAAAGAATATAACCACCAACTGCTCCCATAAACAAAGTAGGCGCAAATATTCCTCCCACTCCTCCACTCGCCGTGGTTATGGCCATTGCAACTACTTTCAAAAAAAGAATCATTACCAAGATAAGAATCAATACTACCGGTTCCGTTTTCCAATCAAAAAAAATCGAGTTGTTTAACAGATTTGCGCCATCGCCAACAAAAATTTTATTGATCGACTCATACCCTTCGCCCCATAACGACGGGAAAATAAAGACCATTAAGCCAAGTGCAATACCACCAAGGATAAGCTTGGTATAACTGTTTTTTATTTGTTTGACCCGGCTTTCGACGTACATCCCGGTTCGGGTAAAGTATAATGAGATGAATCCACATAATATACCAAGTAAAATATAATAAGGAAGATTGTCGTAATTGAACTGATTATCAAGTGCAAAATGGAATAAAACGGCATCTCCCATAAAGAAGTATGCCAAGGTAGCCGCAGTGATTCCTGAGATCAACAGAGGAATCAGGGAAGACATCGTTAAATCGAGCATCAAAACTTCAAGCGTGAACATAATCCCGGCAATTGGAGCTTTGAAAATTCCTGCAATGGCACCGGTGGCGCCACATCCAATTAGTAAACGGACTTGATTTTGATTCAGTTGAAACACTTTGGAAATATACGATCCGATAGCTGAACCAGTATATACTATGGGCGCTTCAGCTCCCACTGAACCTCCAAACCCAATCGTAAATCCACTGGTGATCATCGATGAAAACATGTTGTGTTCCTTGATATGACTGCCTTTTTTTGAGAGTGCTGATAGTATTTTGGATATCCCATGGCTGATGTCATCCTTGATCAGGAATTTTACGATTATGACACTAATCAGAATCCCAATCATCGGATATGCCAGATAAAAGTAGCTTTCGGATGAATCTTTAAAATGCCGGGTAAGAAAATGAGTGACATAGTGAATAAAATATTTTAGCAAAAAAGCAGCAGTACCGCTTACCAGACCAACTAATAAACTTAAAAAATAAATCAAGTTTTTTTCAGAAGTTCCAGCGACTACACTTTCAAATTTTTTATTCATTTTAAATTCCTTTATTTACTTTTCTTTTTGAAAATTTCTTTCATGCTTTGCCAGAAAGGCTTTTTTTGCGTTTCTGTTGTTGGTTTTGCTTCTTCTTTTGTTTGTTCCGGAGTCGTTTTTTCTTGCGTTTTCAAGTCAGATTTCTTCTGATTCTCTTTTTTTCCAAATAAATTATGAAGAATACCTTTTTTAGCGACTTCAAGTATTTCGCGGTAAGGTGGAATATCCATCAGTGCAAGACTCTCATCTGAAGGTAATTCAAAAGTACTCAACCGCATATTTTGATATTTTTTGTTATGTAAAATCTGATTATAAAACTGACCAACGATAGGCAATGCTGTACGCCCGCCAGCACCTTCGCCCAAGGTACGAAAATGAATAGAAGGATCTTCGCCTCCAACCCATGCGCCTGCGACCAAGGTTGGAGTCATTCCGATGAACCAGCCATCAGCCTGATCCTGTGTGGTTCCGGTTTTTCCTGCAAATTCAGAATCGATACCCCAAACTGAACGGATCGTACTTCCGGTGCCATCGTTAACTACGGATTTAAGCATTTGGGTAATTATCCGGCAATTTTCAGTCTGAGCCACCTGTACATCAGGTTGAATATTTTTAAACTCTTCGAGGACCTGGCTCGAATTGGATTCGACTGATTTTAAATAATAAGGTGTTACTTTTTTCCCTCCATTCAAAATTTCGGAATATGCACAAACCATTTCCTGAAGTGAAACGGATGCAGTGCCCAATGCAAGCGATGGATATTCAGGTAAATCCGAATCGATACCCATCCGTTTCGCCAGATCAACAACATTCGATATTCCGGTGCGCATCAAAACATCAACAGCGATTGTATTGATCGATTTTGCCAAGGCTCCTTCCATCGAATAAAAACCCGTATAATCATCATGAGAGTTTTCAGGCGACCAATTATCATAGTCTTCATAAACCTTTTTTTCGTTCGCGAAGTAGGTGTTGGGCGAAATTCCGGCTTCGAGTGCTCCCAAATAAACAATCGGTTTAAACGTTGATCCTACCTGACGTTTGGACGTAGTATGATCGTATTTAAAATAGCGGAAGTCATTACCTCCAATGTAGGCCTTAAGCTCTCCTGAAAAAGGATCCATCGCCATAAAACCAGTATTCAGAATTTTTAAATAATACTGAATCGAATCCAATGGAGTCATTTCTACCTGTTTATCACCATTCCAGCTAAATAAGGATATGGAAGTTGGTGAATTGAAAATTTCCCTGATTTGATCATCCGGAACACCACTTTTTTTCAGTTTTCTATATCTTTCAGAGCGTTTCATTGCCCTCGAAACAACCGACTGGTCGTTTCCCCAAGGTTTTGTTTTCCCCCAAATTCCATCAAACAAAGTCTGAAGATTTTTCATTTGTTCCGAAACAGCAACTTCAGCCGCCAACTGCATATCAAAATCGATGGTTGTTCTGATTTTTAGTCCATCGGTGTACAAATTATAGTTTGATTGATCTTCTTTCAAATGATCTTCACACCATGATTGAAGAAATGGACGAAGTTTTTCAATCAGATAAGGAGCAGGCCCTTCACTATACGTAATCAGATTGTAAGTTAAATCCAAAGGTTCGGCTTTGTACATTTTAGCTTCGCTTTCAGAAATATAGCCATATTTTAGCATTTGATCAATAACCACATTGCGTCGATCAAGCGATCGCTCAGGATTTTTTCGCGGATTATAGCTGTTATTGGCTTTAAGCATTCCGATGAGCGTCGCAGCTTCCTGAACTTTTAATTTCGATGGCGACTTATTGAAAAATCGTTCGGAAGCAACTCCTATTCCAAAAGTATTTTCGGCAAAAGGTACTGTATTAAGATAAAGTGTCAGTATTTCATCTTTTGAATACAGTTTTTCAAGTCTGTATGCGATGATCGATTCTCTCAGCTTATTAATTGGCATCGTCAGAGGGCCAAAAGATTTACGTGGAAATAAGTTCTTTGCAATCTGCTGACTCAGTGTGCTTCCGCCGCCTGCACTATGGTCTTGCAACAAAACAGATTTAAAAAAGACACGGATTAACGCAATTTCATCGATACCGCGATGATGGTAAAACCGTGAATCTTCCGTGGCTACCAAAGCGTTGACAACATTCGGAGAAATCTGGTCGAAACTCACATTGCTTCTGTTCTCAATGTAATACCTTCCAAGCAACCGGCCATCGTTGGCGTATACTTCAGTCGAAACCGGGTTTTTGATTTTCTGCAATTCTTCGGTCGACGGCACCGGGCCAGTAAAACCAACATAAACAATCAGAAATAGAAGAAAAAATAAAAGTAGAAAAGCAATGCCGGTTTTTAGAAGAAACAAGAACACTCTTCGTTTGCCACTTTTAGTCGAACTGCTTTTTTTTCGGATTGATGATTTTGTCTTTGCTGAAGATATCGGTATTTTCTTTTTCATCCTAAAATTCCTTTGATTTTAACGATCAGTTGAATTACAACAAACTTAATTGAAAAATTCAACATTCAATAAACTGGTTTAGCTTTGGTTGTCAGTTTGGGATGCCAAAATTACTCTAAAAAGTCCCGAGTTGGGTTTATATTGCAAAAAGTTAAACTTTAATTCAACTTAGGTGTAATTATCAGTAAATCCAACTTTTGTACGAGTAAATCATCTGAAATATGAAAATTGCTATTTCCGGAACAAGTGGTTACATAGCCAGAAACCTGATTGTTGAGCTAAAAGAAGCTCATCACGAGGTTGTAGCGATCAAAAAATCAACTTTATATAACATAGATCAACTAACTGAATTACTAACGAATACGTCAGTTGTGATAAATCTTGCCGGCGCTCCAATTTTGACAAGATGGACCAAGACAAGTAAAAACGAAATCTTCAGAAGCAGAATTGACACCACCCAAAATATTGTTAAGGCAATCAATGGAATAGCTTCTGACAAAAGGCCTTCCTTATTTATTTCAGCATCAGCCGTCGGAATTTATTCTTCAAATGAGTTACATACTGAAGAAAGCACCTCATTTTCGAACGATTTTGTTGGTGAAATTGTAAAAAGCTGGGAAAAGGCATCTGAACAATTAATACCAACAGTACGCAAGGTGATATTCAGGATTGGACTGATACTCGGAAAAGATGCAAAAACCATTCAGAATTTGGTTCCCGTTTTTAAGATGGGACTTGGAGGAGAAATCGGATCCGGCAAACAGCCGTTCCCTTTTATCCATATCAGTGATGTAACCAAAGCAATCATCTGGAGCATTGAAAATGAAAAGTCACAGGGAATTTACAATCTGGTAGCTCCTGAAAATATTGACAATAAGACATTTACTAAAACTTTAGCCAAACGATTAAACAGACATTCATTTTTTACTATTCCTGCATTTGCTTTGAAGATTTTACTTGGTGAAGCTTCCACCCTGCTTCTTCAAAGTCCTCAGGTTTTTCCTGAACGGTTATTAAATGAAGGCTTTGTATTCTCTTTCCCTGATATCATTTCGAGTATTGAAGAAATCATTCAATAAAAAAACCCTGTCGTTGCCAACAAGGTTTTTTATATAAAATTTAACTAATGATTACAATTGTGGTCCTGCAGCAACCAATGCTTTAGCATCATCGTTGTCGCAATATTGTTCGAAGTTCTTGATGTATTTGGCAGCAAGTGATTTTGCTTTGGTTTCCCATTCAGCAACATCAGCATAAGTATTTCGTGGATCAAGAATTTCAGTATCAACGTTGTTCAACGTTTTTGGAGCAACCAGGTTCAAGATTGGAACTTTGATTGTTTCAGCTTTTTCAATTGAACCATCGATGATTGCATCAATGATTGCACGGGTGTTTTTCAACGAGATACGTTTTCCGGTTCCGTTCCAACCAGTGTTTACCAGATAAACTTTTGCATTGTGTTCTTTAGCTTTACCAATCAATGTTTTTGCATACATTGTTGGGTGCAACGTCAGGAATGCTTCACCAAATGCAGGCGAGAATGATGGAACTGGTTCAGTGATACCACGTTCAGTACCGGCTAATTTAGAAGTAAAGCCCGAAAGGAAGTGATATTGAGCTGATTTTTCGTCCAGGATAGATACCGGAGGCAATACACCAAATGCATCAGCCGACAAGTAAATGATTTTTTTTGCGTGTCCTGCGCGTGAAGGAGCTACTATTTTGTTGATGAAGTAGATTGGGTAAGAAACGCGGGTATTTTCTGTTTTAGAAGCTGCAGCTGTGTAATCAGGAGTTCCATCTTCCAATACAGTTACGTTTTCCAACAATGCATCGCGACGAATAGCTCTCCAGATATCTGGTTCTTTGTCTTTTTCCAGATCAATTACTTTAGCGTAGCAACCGCCTTCGTAGTTAAATACACCGTTGTCATCCCATCCGTGTTCGTCGTCACCAATTAAGTAACGCTTTGGGTCAGCCGACAAAGTTGTTTTACCTGTTCCTGAAAGACCAAAGAAAATAGCAACATCACCATCTTTACCAACGTTGGCAGAGCAATGCATCGAAGCCATGCCTTTCAATGGTAAATAGTAGTTCATCAAGGCGAAAATACCCTTTTTCATTTCACCACCGTACCAGGTACCACCGATAACCTGCATTTTTGTAGTCAGGTTAAACAAAGTAAACACTTCAGAGTTCAAGCCTTGTTCTTTCCAATTTGGATTAGTCGTTTTAGAACCGTTCAAACATACGAAATCTGGTTCGCCATAGTTAGCCAATTCGAAATGTGAAGGACGGATAAACATGTTCGTTACAAAGTGAGCCTGCCATGCAACTTCCATGATAAAACGAACTTTCATACGAGTATCTTCGTTCGTACCGCAAAATGTATCAACTACATATAATTTTGAAGCAGTAGAAAGTTGTTTTGTAACCAGGTCTTTACAATGTTCAAAAACTGCGGGAGTTGTTGGGCGGTTAATAGTACCATCCCACCATAAATGCGCATCGGTAACAGCATCTTTTACAAAAAATTTATCTTTAGGAGAACGTCCTGTAAATTTACCTGTATCAACAGAAATAGCTCCCGTATTCGTCAATATTCCTTTTTCAAAACCTTCATTTGAAGGATCAATTTCGGCCTCAAATAACTGTTGATAAGTTGGGTTGTAAATTACTTCAACATTGGTATCAATACCATACTTTAACAAATCTGTGTTTTTCATACTAAGTGTTTATAATTTAATAGTTTCAACAATTCAAAATTTTATCGACATCAAAAATAGTTTTTTTTCAAGCCGTGGCAGATTGCCAAATATTAAATTAAGATCATTTCAGATTGGCAAAAATCAGGGGAAGATGGTAAATTGTCAATTGTCTGATATTCAGAACACCGATTGCACATAACAAAAAAAAGAATGTTAAGAAATCATTAACTTCCTAACATTCTTTTAGTTCTGAAAAACAGCCTCAATTAAGATCTTGGATGAAATTGATTGATCGTAGCTTTCAGATAATCCCTGTCGAGATGAGTGTAAATTTCTGTTGTCAAAATTGATTCATGCCCTAGCATTTCCTGTACTGCACGAAGATCAGCGCCACCATTAATCAGATGGGTAGCAAAGGAGTGACGGAAAGTATGCGGACTGATCTTTTTTTCAAAACCCGCTTTTACGGCAAGATTTTTAATAATTGTAAATATCATTACCCTACTTAGTTTTTTACCTCTTCTGTTCAGAAATAAAATATCTTCACTGTCTTTTGAAATTTTTAAGGTTTTCCGATAAATATCCATGTACTTATTGATTTCATCAATCGCCTTCTCACTAACCGGGACCAACCTTTCCTTACCAGCTTTTCCTTCTACCTTTATGTATCCCTGATCAAATGATAAATTTGATATTTTCAGATTAACCAACTCTGATACTCGAAGACCGCAACTATACAAGGTTTCAAGCATAGCCTTGTTCCGTTGTCCTTCAGGTTTGTTTAAGTCGACAGTATCAATCATTAGATCAATCTCTTCAATGGTAAGAACATCAGGAAGTTTTCTGCCAATTTTAGGAGATTCCAATAAGGTTGTTGGATCGTTGGAAACTTTTCCCTCCATAAGCAAATACTTAAAAAATGATTTAATACCAGAGATAGTCCTTGCTTGTGTTCGAGGTGAAACACCTTTATCATTGATCCATTCAACGAATTTCTTCAAATGATTCAGTTTCACTTTTTCAGGAGCTAATTTCTTAAGTTCTTCATCAGCGAAAACCATTAACTTGTTTATATCGTTGATATAAGCAGCGATGGAGTTTGCTGACAAACCTTTTTCCAAACGTAAGAAAGACTCAAATCCTTTTTTGCTATCTTCCCATTTCATAATTAAATACTTTAAGTTTAAAATTCTATAACAAATATTGATAATTTTGGTTTCGTAAACTCTTTAAAATATTTATTTTAAGATAAAATTATAATCATCCACCAAGATTACATAATTTTTCAATACGAGTTTACAATCGGTTAAGTTACTATTTTTTTATAATAATCTATCAAAACATGAAAATATTGTTAACAAATGGTCCGAATTTAAATTTATTGGGAATCCGCGAAAAAGGCATTTATGGAAGTATGTCATTTGAAGACTATTTTCAAACGCTTCAGAATAGATATCCTGATATCAAAATGGAGTATTATCAATCAAATATTGAAGGCGAATTGATAAACAAAATCCATGAAATGGGGTTTGAATGTAATGGAATAATTATAAATGCCGGAGCATACACTCATACCTCAATTGCAATCAGGGATGCAATTTCAGGAGTTAAAGCCCCTGTGATTGAAGTTCATATCTCAAATATTCTGACCAGGGAAAGTTTCAGACATGAATCGGTTATTGGTCCGGTATGTATTGGCAGTATCATGGGGTTTGGACTTGATTCTTATCGACTTGGTATTGAAGCACTTAAAGAATACATTAAATCTTGATGACCATTTAGACTATCAGATTAGATTGTTGGTACCTAGGTTAAATGATTATCTACTTTTGCCGACCTTAAGTAAAATTTACAAACTATGAAACACACCAAAATTGTAGCAACTATCTCTGATAAGCGTTGTGACGTTGATTTTATCAAACAATTGTTTGACGCCGGAATGAATGTTGTCAGATTAAATACTGCGCATATTTCGACTGAAAGTGCTATTGCCATGATTAAAAATGTTCGCGAAGTTTCTGATTCAATTGGAATTTTGGTTGATACAAAAGGACCTGAAATCAGGACTAAGAACATCCTTGAGCCGATCGAAGTAAAAAAAGGTGACCTTATAAAAGTAAAAGGTGGTGATGGTCAGTCAGATCAGCAAACAATTTATGTAAGTTATCAGAATATTCACCGCGAAGTACCGGTTGGAAATCAAATACTTATTGACGATGGTGATCTTGCTTTAGATGTCATCGAGCAAACTGATGACTGTTTGATCTGCAAAGTCGGGAACAGTGGACAAATTAAAAACAAGAAGAGCATTAACACACCTGGCATTAGCGCAAACCTTCCGTCAATAAGCGAAAAGGACGTTGAATTTATCGAATTTGCAACACAAAACGATGTTGACTTTATTGCCCATTCTTTTGTAAGGAATAAAGAAGACGTAATTGCGGTACAGCAAATTCTTGATAAATTTAACAGCCGCATTAAAATTATTGCGAAAATTGAAAACCTCGATGGAGTAAACAATATTAATGAAATTCTCCAGCATGTTTACGGAATCATGGTTGCCCGAGGAGATCTGGGGATCGAAATTCCTGCTGAAAAGATTCCCGGTATCCAGCGGATATTAATCCGAAAAGCGGTTCAGCAGAAAAAACCTGTGATTATCGCAACACAAATGTTGCATTCAATGATCGACAATCCCAGGCCAACGCGAGCCGAAGTAAGTGACGTTGCAACAGCAATTTACGATAGAACGGATGCAATTATGCTTTCAGGAGAAACTGCTTATGGAAATTATCCGGTTGAATCGGTGAAAGTAATGTCGAGAATAGCTCTTGAAGTGGAAGCCAGCAAAGATAGACGCAATGATTTGCCAGTTCCGCGCCTTGACAATGAAACTTCGGCCTTCCTGGCAGAAGCAGCAGTACTGGCTTCTAAAGAATTACATGTTAATGCTATTGTTACAGATACCCTTACAGGAAAAATTGCCAGATATATTGCAGCTTTCAGGGGAGCGCTACCGGTATATGCAAAATGTCACGATGGTAGAGTGAAACGTGAATTAGCACTTTCGTACGGCGTATTTCCAAGCGAAATCAAATCGAAGAAAAACAAGCATAAACTCATCGAGACTGCACTACTCGACTTAGTAGAGAAGAAGTTTATTACTGAAAAAGATACGGTTGTTTATGTGGGTGGAAACTTTGGTGTTGGCGGCGGAACCTCTTTTATCGAAATCGCCTCTGTCGAACAAATGGCACATGCAAAGATGAAGAGCTAAACAAAGTTCTATAATAAAAAAGGGTGCCTGGCCGGCACCCTTTTTTATTATCTCATATCAACAACTTCAATTCCTTTGTATTTCTTCTGATCGAAAACAAAATCTTCATCTTTATAAACTCCATCAGTAATAAATTTATTAACTGATACATTATACTTATTACCATCCTTACCAGTCATATTAGCACCACGAATTAGCATCTGCTGCTTGTCAATCATGATAAGGATTTTCTGAATTTCACCGGTAGTTTTTTGCGGAGTCAGATCGATGCTGTAAACCGGAACTCCAGCGTCAACTGATTCACCAACAAATTTGTAATTAAATCCACGTTCGTAGATCGTAAAAATTTTTGATGGATCCATTAAATCTTCGGTTTCTTCGTCAAGATTCGAAATAGTGACTTCATTCGATTTTACCATATACGACCAAATTGTTTTTCCATCACAAGTTATCTGCAATCCCATCTGAGGAATATTCAAGATGTATTTCTTATTTTTCAGAATGATCGAACCGGTGCTTTTTTCCTGAATTTTCTCTATCGCGTTATTCATTTCAAATGAGAACTTTGCCTCAATAGATGAATACGACTGGGTAGTTTTTGTTACTTTTTCCAAAATCTCCTTCGCTTTTGCATCCTGCTGTGAATAACCATTCATTACAAAAAACGAGAGAATTGAGATTAAAATTAATTGCTTCATTTTTAAAATTTATTGTTATCTGTATTACTTAAATCCATTCAATAATTGTTCCAAACTATATTCATCCTGAATTAAGACCTGGCGAGCCTTACTTCCTTCGCTTGGTCCGACTATTCCGGCTGCCTCCAGTTGATCCATAAGACGACCTGCCCGGTTGTAGCCAATTGAAAACTTCCGCTGAATCATGGAGGTAGATCCTACTTGATTGCTGACGATCAGTCTGGCAGCATCATCAAACATTTCGTCGCGATTTTTCAAATCTACTACAGCTGATCCACCATCTGCTTCACCTACATAATCAGGCAAAAGGAAGGCTGTTGGATAACCCCGTTGATCTGCAACAAATTCGCAAATCCGCTCAACTTCAGGAGTATCGACAAAAGCACATTGCACGCGGGTCATCG
>Ga0302271_10000789_pt1 | contig 31099 bp, 21 predicted proteins | sample III_Bog_N1_1_FD_198767 | JGI IMG/M metagenome (GOLD analysis project Ga0302271, IMG submission 198767) | Peat permafrost microbial communities from Stordalen Mire near Abisko, Sweden - III_Bog_N1_1 | ecosystem: Environmental > Terrestrial > Soil > Wetlands > Peat | place: Sweden: Abisko... | reverse complement strand
TTTATTTTACACAAAACAATTGTTTTCAAATTTGAGAATTAAATAGATTATTATTTCCAATAATTTATGAAAAAAAATCCTAAATGAGTAGAATGCGTTATGCAATAAGAGAAATTATATATATGGAGCTTTTTTTAATGTTGGAGTACTAAATGTTTTTTGATTAGGCTGAAAATAAAACAAGTAGATTTAGCATTTTTTTTGAAGAAGTAGTCTTATTAATTCTGAAGATATGTTAATTTACATTTTTCTTGATTTAAGAATCTGTAAATGTCAAGTGATTATTTTGAATTACTATTCGTGGAGAAATTATATTTTCCAGGGATTCCAGAAAAGAATTCACTCGTTTTAAGGTTGAAAATATATTAGATCTATTGATTTCAAATCAGTTGATTGTAGTCTATTTAAGGTAAGAATTATTTAGTCAAAAAGGAGGATACTTTTACAGATTAGGTAGTTAGATCTAGAAACCAGAGAAGTATACAACTCTTTCTCTAGTACAATTAAAAGACACTTAATAATTTTCTTCTCGATCACATACCTATCTCCCCATAATCATAATAAGTTAGATTCTAAATAGATTCCTTAAAAACTACAATTTTACAAAAGAAGAAATTGTTCCCTGAAAAAAGATTTATAAATATCTGATTTATTGGCATTATCCTTCTTATCAACACTTCTGCCAACACAAATGAGAGTTAATTCAATTATTTCCAGTTGTTCTTAGTCTTCAGTGAAAAATGGAAAACTCTTGGAAAAGCTCCGTGCTTCAATAATCAGCTTATCCCAAGGGTATTCTCTGCTGGAAGATCGAATTGTTAAATCTCGAGAAATCCTTTACAACAATGATAACAATCTCGCATCTGTGAAAAATCTAGTGAACTACTAGATACTATCTTCAAGTATGCGATATCAAGAGGATGCCCTCTGCATAAAACACAGATGTGAAAACTACCAACGATGCAATTCTCATGATATTTGCATGACTTTCTACTCTATCGTTAGAGAATACAGATAACTAGAAGAAAAGGCATCTAAAATATTTGATATTTTTGAGACGATCACTGACAAATCGCAAATCTGCGTTGTGGCCATCCTAATTAATAAATTATACTAACAAAAACTGGACTTGGAAACATATTTCAGTTGAACAATGATTGAAATAGAACTAACACTATGACATACATTATTCAAATTATTTAAATATACATTCAATATTGCCATCCTCTAGTCTTTTTTGAGGAGCCCTGATCTAAAGTTTCTCAAATAATCAATTTTCCAGCCTAACGTGGGTATTAATTAACCGGGTTACTGCTTGATGGAAAAATCTAGACTATTTTTTATTCTATTCTAACAAATCTGAGAAGTCTAAGAGAATTCTTTCTTCTACTTTTTTTTCTTTTTTTTCCAAGCATTCTTTTTCTTATTTTACATTAAACAATTAATTCTAGAACTGTATTTTCAAATTTTATCCAATTTTATGTTTGATTACGTATTTTGTGTCATTTTTATTCTAATTGTTACATTATGTTTACTTGAAATCATCTTTGCTTTTTTTCATCAAATCAATGATTGTTTATATTATCTCTTTGTATCTCTCTTCATCCCTTCGTACTATGCTTTAACTATTCATTAAATTTACAAAATGAAATCATCATTGCAATTACATTTCTCTCTCTTAACCTTTTTTATATTTGGTTATTTGAAATTGATTTCTCGAAAATTATATTTTAAGGGTGCACGTTACCTTCTCCCAAATCCCCAAGACATCAAAACATAAAATCTGACGCGCTTCTTGATTGTCACATTCGATTGTAAGTGATTTAATATCAAATGAAAATTATCATAAAAGATCTTTCTTTTTGAAAGTTACTTTGTAAAATCCACTAAGTAACAACAACTGTTTAGACCTATCCTAAATTATTTGCTGCTGACATTGTCCCAATAATTGATTTTTATCGTAAGGGGAGATATGAACTTGCCGTTTGAGCTTTGTTTTTTTCTATTTAACTTGTTCAAAGGAGCTAAAGACGGAAATAGATTAATATAAGCAAAACAAATTCTGTTTTTTCCCTTCTATATATAATTTGATTAGCTTTGATTTCTAAACATTAATATGATTTAAACAGCTAACAAGAAGAAACAAAATACATAATCCAACTGGTTTAATAAACAAAAACAAATATTCTACGCCAGTTAAATTGATGTCAGTTATATCATTGTTCAAATCAATAAACGTAGTGAAATCATTAGAGTTACTGCTTTAATCAAGGAAAAGCAAGTTATCATGTTAAGGTACGGTAGGGATAATGAAACAAATTAAGTATTTTCTGTTTCTTCAGACCTTCAGATAATTATAGGATAATTGTAGCTTCGAGCTCATCCACAAAGAAAGAGCTACTCCAATTAAAAGAATGTGAGTTGTCTGATCAAAATCAAAATAAGAAAGCAGCACAAACTGAATCAGCGGTAAGAAAATCAAAGCTAAGAAGAAGGAAGTGCTTTTTATTGGAAACAATTGTGCTCCTAGTCCTAGCCCAAAAATCTACACCAGACCTGGTCCGATGATTGTGTACAGTCCTCTCTCACATGCGCTTAAAGTCTGGAATGTTCTGTATATTTGAAAAGCAAAGAAATTGACATAGTAAGCATAAAAAATTCTGACTGAATTAATCAATTTCTATATATATCTCTCTCTTACATGAAGAACCCTATTTTGGTATCGGAGAGGTAAGGAAAAAGGAACCCTGCTGCGAGTATTGTAACTATGATGATTTGTAAAATATTCTTGAAATTATGCCTGTCGACTAAGTATCCCCAGAATAAATTGGAGAGACTCGACGAGATTGAGCAGAAGGTGACTAAGAATGTCAGAAAATGATCATCATTGATTTTTGTCAAACCGTAGATCTTGAAGTTGATCGATATAAATAGAGAGAAACAAGATATTATGAATGTAGATATATAAATTATTTTAAATGGAGTTGTTTGCGCTGCTTGAAGTAAGCTCATAGAGAGAGGCTGTGATTCTGGCTCATGTTACTGTTGAGTTTCAACTGAAGAAGGATTTAAAAGTTTCATTTCAATTGAATTTTCATCGTTTTAATCAGCAGCAGCACCATTAGGGCTTTAATGACTTTTGCCAGTAATCAAGTAACTTTTATCATTAGAGACAATATGATCCTACACTTCACTGCTGGATTAGTTGTTGGGAACACTTTAAGTCGTTGTTAGATTAAGAGATATAAGAAAAGCGCCAGGGATACAAAAGAAAGTTTGAATGAATCCCATCCAAAACGTCATCGAAGGCACACCATCAGCGACATCTTCTTCGAATAGAAAGTAATCCTGTTTTTCAGAAACAAATAAACAAAAAAATTAGAGTGAATTGAAGTATGAATAGTGCTTCGTTCTTCAAAAAGATTGATTGTTTGGATGAAACATGTTTCATTGATTATATTCTTCTATGTACTTATTGTCCCTCTGAGTAGGGTATCGTTGCTGGGATGTTATCTGGATTCACAATGAGTGTCGCTATGATACTAAAGAAAAAACTAGCGAGTCCAAAGCTAGCAAGAGCAATGCCTGTGAAGTTGCCTGTTTTAGTTGGAAAATGACTCCACAAACAATACAGAACAGGCATTACAGTAGCTCCAAAGCAAGAACTAGCGATTATTGTATTGAGAAGAGCGAAAGAATAGAAATCTGTTTGAGACGACCCTATCATCATACTTAAGGGGCTGATGATCATAGCAACACGGATCACATTCTTGAAACCTAGTTTCTTGGCGATTTAAATAGAGAAAATAGCGATGACACTCATTGGAATAGCTGCAGCTGTAATAAGAAAGCTAAATTCACTCATCTCTAGATCACTGTTGTACTGGAGTTTTAGGGAGAAAAAGCAAAAAAAGAGTTCACTAAAATGAAGAATTAATGACGCAGAGAGGAGATAGAATAAAAGTTCTAAAATTTCAAATGGGGCAGCCAACATTATCAAAAAATGTCTCTGGAACTCCTTGGAAATTGAACTCCCTCAGGGGATGGAGTATTGGAGAGTTGATTGATTTACTTTTTTATAGAATGAAAAGAAGTATATGTTGATGATTCCCCATATTCCAATTGCTCCAGTGCCGAATTTCACTAGTATTACACCTAAGAGACAATATTTAGCTTCAGTGGAGGCTGCATCGAGACCTAAATATCTAGCATACTCTTGGAGTTTCGACCACATTTGACTTGGTTGCTTATGCTATTTTTAGCTGTTATTTTTGTGATTTACCTATCTCCTCTCTCTCTCTGCCTCCACCTTATTTAAGAATTTGATTTGATTTGGAAAATATAAAAATATGTATTTTCTGTACAAAGTAAAGGAAACTCTCAGTAATCAAAAATCAACTTTGTGTTGGAGGAAGCTCTGAATGAAGAAATTGTTGAGGAATATTCAATATTAGTTTGAGATGGATTAGGATCCCCCCCCCAAGATTCTTTCTTTTCATTGAATCAGTCAACCTTTTATTTATTAGATAAATTTTGACAATATGCAGTTCATTTTCTTACATTTTTCAACTAAACAAATATCTAACAACTTATCAAGCAATCCTTTATCCAAAGCATTTTCCTTGGTCTGCATAGCATCAAACTCTCATGTTAAGAAGAATTCCATTGCCGCCGTGTCCACCACTGGAAGGCACAAATGTAATATTAGGTGACTTCGAAAGAGTCTCTGCAATCGACTTTGCAGCTTCCAATCTCTTGATCTCGATTTGAGCTGTGAAACGAAAAGATTAAGGGAATGTAATTGCTGGTTATGAAAATATATTGGTTTTCTTTTTTTCTGTTACCTCCTCCGAAATCTTTGACAGCTTTGTTGATGAGCATGGCAGCTTCTGCTTCACCTTCAGATTTGATGATTTGTGCTTCTTTATCTTGCTCATCTCTCTCTACAATGTATCTCTGTCTTTCAACATTTTACTAAGCGACTTGCTTCTGCTCGATTGCGTAAGCATATTCCTTCATGAATCCTAAATGGATAAATGCTACATCATCCAGAATAATATTGAATTCTTTGGCGCTTTGGATCATCTAAGATCTGATCTCAGCTGAAATACGCTCACGTGATTTCAGAATTTAATCAGCATCATACTGAGCAATCACACTCTTGAGTGTCTCCTTCCCGACGGATGGCAATATTCTTTCATCATAATTTGCACCGAGTTTCAAGTAGATGTTTGGTAACTGAGCTTCAACAGGTCTGTAGAGAAGTCTCAAGGCAATATCAACGGTTTGCAAGTCCTTAGTACCAGTCTAAGAAGCTATTGTCTTTGGCTGCAATCTCACAGTGAAGATAATTGGTTTCTAAAGGTAAAAAATAAACAAATATTCAGAGAAACACTGCAATAAAGCAACTGTATTTTCATTCCAGTCTACTGCTAGTTATCAGCAGAATCCTCCATTATGGTTTTGCATGTTGTACTTGGAAGAATGGGATGTAGAAATGCATGCCTTCACCATAGATGTTTTCTTTAATACCCTGAAACGCTCTATCGAACAAGAGTGCTTTTTCACCTGCGTCGACAGTGTAAAAGAAGCTGCTGAGGAACCCACCGCCGAGGGCAAGAGTACCACCTAAAGTAAGTAGTTTATTTGCAAAGCTCATTGATCTATTATTCTGTGCTAGTTCCTGTTATTAAAAAGCGTTCGCTCTTTCTCTCTCTTTGTATATTTTATTGTTTGATTTATTGCTTCTTTGTGTTAATCACCTCTTGAAGCTTCACGATCACAGGGTCTTTCTGATATTCCTTCGTTTTTCTTAAGCAGGGAAAGAAGTTTCTCGATTATTAAACCAAGAAGCAGTGTCTATTTTGTTTAAAGAAAGGGGGTTGTTTTCATTAAGGATACAAAAAACCAAATGTTTTTTATTCATAGGAATCTCGAAGCCAGATTTTAGCTTTTTTTTAATATTGACATGACTAAAACGTGCTAATTAACTCGAAATATAGAGAGAGAAATAGATATTACTATTTAATCTTTTTCTTCTTTGTTATTCCATATTGCTTAATAATTTCCCGATGAGAATTCAAAATAGCTTAAAGCACACACACACAGGGATCTAAAAGGAATAAAATCTTCTTATCCTTCTTTTTATTTGAAAAAAAAAGAAGCTTTTTTCTTTAGAAATTAAGGAAATTTATGTTTAAAGAAAAACTAACAATCATAATAAACTAAGGACATTCTTTCAATAGAAATCAAAAACAAGTCCTAAACAAATCATCATTCGTTTGGTCCATAATATCCATCTATTGATCAATAAAGTATGGTTATTCCTCAAAGCCAGTTTCATTCTAAAACTGCTGTTCTTCTTGATACTCAGATGCATCTGCTTCACAACTAAAGATCTCAGAAAACATACCTTACTGCTATTCTTATCTACATTCTTACTAGCGTTGCAAGAACTCCTGGTTTGGCTGATCTTGATCAGGATCCAGATTGCTGAGTTCTTAACATCCTTAAGGTTGCAGATAATCAGGACAGTCGCTTCCATTTAGGCTATCAAATTTTTAATCTGATTAAGGTTACTAGTCATCTTCTTCTTAGTGTCCATCTTATTTATCGAATTAACTCAAAGTAACATCATTGACTTATTCTTCTAAAAGTTCCTCCCTGTATTCTTCCTATTAATACTATTGATTCTAATCTTCAGTGGTATTTTCAAACATGAAAATCTAAGGGGTTTGTTCTTAGACTTAGAACTATTCACGTTATTAAAGATCTTAGGTATCAATGTTTTCATCTGTCGAGTTCATTCGTGAAATTTGCACAGAATCGTCTTTGATTTCCTCAAAATCAATTTCGAATTTTTCTGTTCTCCTTTAATTCTCCTCATTTTTTGGTTATTATTGAGTCAAAAAATTCACCTCAGAATTCTTCACATTGAGTTCTTGCCCGCAAGTCTGCGAGGATTATGTTTATTTTTTAGGAGTATTCCATTTAACATTGTTATCTGCCAAAGATGCCATTGTACTATTCGTTTGATCTGAGATTTCAGTTAGATTGTCATTTTATTATTATCCTAACTATTCCTTAGTATGCACGCAGTCGCTGAATTTTGATTATCCACTACAATATTTAACAGTTCTACTCACATAATCCTCATAGCAAAACTGTTTTTCGAATGAATTCTGATCGATTGCTTTGCTCGTGAGTTGAGGAAGGAAGTAATGATAGTGTTCAGAGTTTTTCGCAGTATTGAAGATTACATACTCCCCTTTTAAGTAGTCAGTATTGTAAAATCTCCTGAACTCCTTCTTTATATCCTCCTTCTTTATATCCTCCTTCTTTATATCCTCCTTCTTTATATCCTCCTTCTTTATATCCTCCTGATTCCCAAATGCATTCCCCCAAAGAAGCTTGCGCATTGTAGATTTGTTCAAAAGTTTTTAATTATTATAAAAATTTTCGAAAGCAGTTTTCATGTTAATATCTACATCTGGTTTGCTCTGCATAAGTCTCAAGACTTGCTGGATTACAGTTCGATAAATGATCTTCCCGACAGCTCTACGTTATTTTTAATATGCTGAAGAATCAGGTAAGTTGTTTATTCTCTCTTTGCGGCTTTTCTCAGGGTTTAAAGTCGAATAGTTATCTGCTGTTGATAACGTGCCTACTTCAGGATTTTGATAATCATCTTTATCAATGAATGTTGCCTCGTCTTTATGACTGCGAGGACTTACAAGTTTCTCTTGAGGGTATGTCTAAACCTATCCTGAATCAGATTTCGCAAAGGTGTTGCTATTCTCTGTGAATTTAGAGTTGTTAATAAAATCCTCCGTGATTTTTGAGGTTAACTCTGGTTATTATTAGAAAGTATAATTATTTGGTGTATTCATTGATAGTGTAGTTAATTCAAATTTTTTTGTTTTTTTTTAATTGTTTTTTTCTTTTATTATTTCATCTTGAAAATCTTTTTCCATATCCGAATGTTTGAACCACCCCCAACTTATCTTGTGTTATGACATTTAATCAATTTCTCTGTCTGATTGAGCACATAAGAGTTACTGCTTCAAACTACTAATAATACCTCTTCCCCCTCCCCAATAAAAAGGTTTTCTTTTTTCAAGAATTACTTTAATTCCATACAATGAACTAAGAAACAATTTTACATATAATGAAATCTATTTAATTCTCCTTAAAATCACTGAACAATTCATAGATTCTTCACTTTTCATGAAGGAGAACGAGCAAGAAGAGAATCGAGAGTGCTGATAAACTTTAACAAAATAAAATTTTAAATTGCTTGATATCCGTTTCCCCCTCCCCTACTCAATCAGTTTATTATCTCCCAGAATTTTGAACTCTCTCTTTACAGCCATGCTTTTATTGACCCTCTAATCAAGTCCCCGGATCTATCTTCCCTATCACCTGCCAGAAAGAATTTGTTTTCAATACGCGTCTCCATCAAGCAAATAACAACGACAAAACATATTGTTCTGAGAATTCAGAAGAAGAGAAGAATTTCAATGATAACGTGCTAACAGTGCTTAGAAATGAATGATAATAATGATACTCCTCTTGCTAACTGGAATCTTTGTGCTTTTCATCAAATAATAATGATATTCTGCTTGTCTTAAGCTGGCAGTACTTTTCTTGAGTTTTGAACAAACTCTCAATGGTTTCTGTGCATTAATATTGCTTTAGATTTATGCTTCAATACAAACTCAATAATATTCTAAAATTTAACTAGCTATTCAAATCGATATGTTTGAGATTTAGCTTCTAATTAAAAGCAATATTTCCCATCTAGCAAGGGCACTTTGAATTGAAAAACGAATGATTTTTGAATGAAAACATCAAGTAATAGTTCTAGCAAGAAAAGAAGAAATGATGAGATTTAAATCCTTATTTTCCCTGAAAATTCAAAGAAACAACCTTTAGGTGTCAATGGTTAGATTTTTCAGTCATGTTTTTTGGGAAACAAAGAAATAGAAGTTGAAGAGATTGTACTTTTTGGATCTTGCGGATAACAAAAAGGAATTATTTATTTAAAAACCAGAATGCAAAATCCTATTTTATTTCTTCCAAAATACTATTTTAGTCTAAAAATGGTCTGCTTGCTTTTGTTCTTTGCTAACAGAATCAACTTGATTTCTCTAGAGAGAAACGAAGCCCAATAATTTTCGTAGAATGTGTCCTTTGAGTCTCTCCCCCCCTCACCCTTGGTTCTTATTTTCTTCTGTTTATATCATTCGAAGTATGGGAACTTTTTGAGTCTAAGAGATATATGAGTCTTTTCAGTTGCTTTAAGGGTATTAATATGTTGTTTCAGCTTTAGACTTGTTACTTTACTGATGTCCATGGAGGTCATAGTTTATCTCTATCCAGTCTACTAGGTTAATACCATTTCTTTTTCACACTCAAGACCAATTTCATCCTTTAGCAATCATATTCTCATCATCTTCACTAAGAATCTTTCATTTGTTTTGTATCTATGTAAATTATTATCACCAACTTAGTTATGATAATCTGCTCTAATCTCGCTAAGGGTTTTCTTTATTAGAAGTTATAAAACAGTTGTGCAAGATTATTTGAATGGATTTGCTGGAAACTATTTGTCTATTTCTAACTTTATTAAATTGCTTTTTTAAGATACTTTCGAATATGAGGAAACTCAATAGTTAATCGAGAGTTCATACACTCACAAAATAATTTTTTTTTAATATTATATTGCTTTTCTTTATGAGTGTGATTTAAATGATGTCTAACTTTCCAAAGTCGTTTATCTTCAGTTTTAATGATAGCAGACTATTCTCTATTCTAAAAGAGACTTTGAGTTATATAAACAAATTTGAATTATCATCACCCAACATCTCCTGAATGACAATAATTTATTGACCCTAACAGATGTTTATCTGTCAAATGTACAATAGAGAAATAGAGATGATTCTTCCAGCAAGTCCAAAATTTAATTCATACAACAACATCTGAAAGATATGTTTACTGAATCCCTAGAATTTTTAAAAAGAAATAATCCTAAGTTGCCTGCTTTTTCATCTCACTCGAAGCTAATATTCATGATGATGATTGTAAAAATCTTGAATTTCTTACAATTTTTTCAAGAAGTATCCTCCTTAAACATAGATTACTAATTCATTATTTTGAGAGATAATCCCCAAGAGAAGTTAGTTTTATGTGACGAATCTAAATTTAAATTTAGTCAGATGGTTTTAGTTAAGCTTCAAGATTGTCGCACAATGTGTGTAATATTACAAATGAATTGTCTCTTCTATGGCAGATGGGCAATTAATTAGTCCATTGTGAGACAAACAATGAATGATTGTAGAGTTCAATGATGTTTTAAACAAGATACAGGGAAAGGAGAAAAGAGAAGGATAGGGTGGGGGTCCTAAACTAAAAAAGCTAATTTAAATCTGCCCACGAATAGCTGGTATTCGGTAGAATAAATTAAATTTGCAAAAACAAACAACCAAATCAAATCAACTCACCTACCCTAACAAGCAAGACATGAAGGTTTATACTGACATTTTCTCTGGAGAAGAGATCATTTCTGACTCATTCAAGTTCGAGTACGTCTTCGACAAAGTCGGTGTTGAGATCAAGGCTACTTTCATCACCAAAAAGGAAGGTGAAGTCGATATCGGATGTGGTAACGCATTCGGTGGAAATGAAGACGATGCTGGTGAAGCTGGTGAAGGCGAGAAAGTCCTCGACATCATCGATGCCTTCAAGTACAACGAATCTGCCTTCACCAAGAAGGACTACACTACATACATCAAGGGATACATGAAGAAGGTCAAGACTTATTTGGAGGAGAAGAACCCCGAGCGTGTCAAGGATTTCATCGCTGGAGCTGGTGCGATGGTCAAGTTCATCCTCGAGAACTTCGAGGAGTTTACTTTCTACACCCCTGAATCCTACGACACTGAAAACAACATGATTCTTTCATACTACAAGGGCGAGGATGTTTCACCTACTTTCCTCTTCTTCATTGATGGACTCAAGGGAACAACTGTCTGAAAAAACCTCAGTGAAAATGATAATTTTTCATCGTCCTATTTTTATTTCATATTCTTTGTATCCACGTTATCCCTTCAGCAGGATAAATACATTGAGCACTAATTATATGCTGTTTATGCTCAAAAAGTAGCTTTTCTGGGTAATATTTACACGCCATTAAAATATTTTTACCCATGAAAATATATGAAAAAGAGAGAGAGAAGTAATGAAACTCATAGAGTTTTCGTATGGCTAATAAGAGTTTACATTCAAATAAAAAGTAAACTATCCAAAAAAGGGGCATTGAAACAAGTGTCCTAGATATCTAAAACAAGCTTAACCCATATGCCCCTAATATATGTACAAAAGCGAGCCTATAAATAAGCCTGCTTTCCCTATCAACATTGAGTAATTTAAAAATTTCTTGTATGATAGCATTTAGGTTAAAGGTAACTTGAAGAATCTTGCTTTTTGTTTGTACCACTTTTCCAATTTGCAGAGTGCTTTATTGGAAGACAAATAATTTTATCTCGAATCTAAAAATAGACAGGTAAACAAATAAGAGATAACCTTGAGAGAGAGAGAGAGGAGATCATTAGATATTTCTCTTCCCACGTGGTTGACTTATAACAATATTTCATTCTAAAAAATATTCTCACATGATAATTTTTGATAGCCTGTAATAAAGATGCTCAAAATAGATTAAGAGCACACAGCAAAAGGCCCTTTGCAAAGTATTCACTAGCCCATTTATTGAAAACAGCAAGAAACTAGGAGAAAATTAGCGAGAAAGAAAAAAGAAAAAAAACATGAAATTATCTTAGTTTAATTGCTTAGTCATGATCAGAAAATACTCAGATTATTCTATTGCAGTTATTTCTTGCTCAGAAAATGGGGAATACATCAATAGTGTTAGTTTCAATTCATGTACAAATACACAACATAGACAAAACATATTCTATTTTAGCAGTTCGTACCCTCTCATCTTTATTTTGAGGGGATGGCATTTCTATGGTCTGAATCATACAGCTTTTAATGCTTGTAACTATTGTGATTGTTTTGAGGGATGTTGCTGTTGTTGTTATTGTTATCTTTTCCCATTGGAATTAAGGTGATTTGGAGATCCAATCATTGTTATTGTTGCTGCTGTAGCAGAAGCTGTAGCTGCAGTTCTTGGTTTCTGTTTGCTTACTGCTTCATTGGGTTAAGGATTGTTCTCGACCAGTGATTTTTTCTTTGTTTTCTTTGCCTAAGTAAAATATTATCAACAAATTAACTCGAAAGAATGAATGAACATATTTACGAAGGGTTCTTCAAAAGGATTGCGGAGTCTTTGGAGTGCAAGTTTTCTGCGATTATCTGCTACAATATTGACGACTTAGTCTGGGGAGAGATGCGAGTCCATTAGCAGTTTCTTTTCCTCTTCAAATTTGCTATTTCAAACATATCCAAAAATGTGAGCAAATAAATGATGTGAAATAAAGCAAAGAAAGCAGCTAGAATCAATAATGTTATTGTCTTCGGCTTTTTGTGATTAATCAGAGCTGCTAATTGTCTCAGCATTATCACTTTATTCATTTGTTAAATGTCTTTAAGCATTTAAACAAATAGTTTCCATATGTATGTGTGTATTACTAGTTATTGAGTTCGACTTTGGATTCCCTGGTTTGTGCTTGTCGCTTTGAAAAATTGAACTTATCGGCAAGAGCGTTCTGCAGCCTGCCGATTCGCTGCCGTTTGCTTTCAGTGGCTAAATCAATCGATCAAACAACCAATATCGTCAACACGTATTCATACTATTATTATTTAACGCTCATTTACAGATTGATCATTGAATAATTTCTCTTACATATCATATCTGAGGATTATGAAGCCATCAGATGCGATGGTAATGAAGATGTATGTATCCCCGAGGATTACTTAGTCTTGGATGCTTGCTGCTTCTACGCTGACTGATAGTTCATTATGCTCATCCCTGATGAGCCACTCATAACTTACTTCCAATATGTGCGAGACTCCACAGATTTCTCGAAGTTCCTATCAAATAATTCTATTAATTCTCTTGCCCACTCATATTTTTTCTTGTTGGTAAATACCTAAATTGCTCTGAGAGTTCTGATATATTGAACCTGACTTTGGTAGAGTATCTCAGGAATTTCTTGACTGCATTATCATCAAATTTCTAGAATTCCTTCTATCGCACCATCACGCGATACGAGTCAATGCAGTCCCTTAAGAAATCAGCTATCTTCTCGTACAAATAGATGTTATCGTTGAAGACTTCATATTCATCACCAATGTCACGGATAATCATCTTCATGTAGCTTACATGCTCACCTTCTTTTTTCTCCTCCCAAGCATGGCTACGGCGTATCAATAGAGATGGCTTCTAGGTAGTTGATTAAGAAACTGTGTTGGTGTTGCTATTATTATTCCATTGTTGTTGCTGTTAATATGAACTAGCATTATTCTGCTAGAATTACGGAGAGGAAACTTGTTATTGTTGTTGCTGCAGCTAAAACGTTACTTATTGAATCTATTACTGCTATTACTATTGAGGCTGTGTAACTCCAGCAGTAGCATTCTATTATTTGTTAATGATTCTTTAAGAAGGTGGGAATGATTGTTGCTAATCAGCAGACGGAGAAGGAGTATTCTATCCTGATGCTACGAGATTACTGGTGTCTTCTCGTTTGATGATACGTCTCTTGGGAGCCTGCTGCTGCTGATTTGGAGTATTTGAGATGCTCTACTACGACACTGCAGCACTATTCGTATTGTCTTGATTATTACCACCAGGAATCGGAGCAAACTGCATAGTCGTAGTATTAGCTTAGCCTTACTAAGGGGTATTAACTTAAGATGAACTATTATTACCTTAGGAAGGGTAGTTCAAAGGAGTATTGTTATTGCTGAAGTAGTTATTATTGCTAAGACCATTGGGATTCGCATTCATATTACCATTGTTGATCTAATTTATTCTATTATTATTATTCTATGCATAGTTGATATTGGTGATAGTATTACTATTGCTGTTCACTTAGTTAAGGTTGATATGCAATGAGTTACTGTTGAATCCAGGCTATTATGGCATTTATCCTCCAAATCCAGGATTGTTTGTTTATTATCTCTTCAACTAGTTATCATTGTTTTACTATTCAAAAGCACTATTCACTGATGCTGTATTGAACACCTCATATATCACAGGCAGCGGCTTATTCATCTCAAATGACTCCTCGTCATCTAAGATCTTATTGGTGTTACGTAACCCAGATGATTTCTTCCCTTGATTGTTATTGCCAGTGTTATTATTATTCCCTTTTTCTTTCTACTTCGCAATGGCTGTAGCCGTGGATGGTATGCTCTTCGTGTTGTGAATGATCGTATCAATGATCTTCAATTAATCTCTGATATCTGTCTCATCGTCTAATTTGAGTTCTTCATCTTCTTGTTATTGCTGCTCGAAGTATTCTATTTTGCTACCGATCTTATCGCAGAGACTCTTCAGCTGTTTTTTAATGTTGAATAGAATTTCATACTGTTCTTGCAGGATCTACTCGCTAAACTTCTATTGGAACGCTTCTTCGTAGATCTAATTGAATATGTGCTCGATGTAGTACTCTCTGCTCATGCTCTTGAAGAAGATGTTCAAATGCTGCATGCGGATCGATTTGAAAGGTTCGATGGGTGAAGGATCGATGCCGACTTCGGATAAGTTGTCACGGAAGTCTAAGTCAAGGCAGAAATGATTAAAAAATGAGGGATTATTTATTACTATGTTACCTTGTAGAACAAGTAAAGCGATTGATTCTTGCAACGCGATGGTCTCTTCGAGTTTTTTGTTCAAATCGATCTTCTGTTATGGTCGTAGAGAACTAAAGATCTATTGAAGAGCACAAAAGACAAAGAGTTATCAATGTTAATAGCAACTCGAATTTTTCTATTAAATATCTTTCTCTTTTTAAATACCTTCATGATTTTAGGTTTATCAGCGAAGGAGCTCTTCAACGAGTAGCATTTATCTGACAAGATCTTAGTTAAATCGAGTGTCATAACGCCTTGCATAACGCTGTCTAAAATAAATCACAGAATATGCTCAAGAATGCATAAACACAATATTATTGTAACATTATACCTTTTCTGACGTATTGCTCATATTGTATATACTTCATGCCTTCGAACATGTTCTCTCTGTCAAGCGGCTTGAAGAAAAATGTCCTGTACCTCGAGTACACTGGCATCTCGATGGAAAAGTCGTCTAGAGATCAATAAATGAGAACACAATGTAAACACAAACTGAGATAATTCTTTTTGTTCTCAATGATACCTACCTTGAAAGGAGCCTTCATCCTTGATTAGATTCTTGTTGTTGTTATTGCTGTTTTGCTTGCTAGCGTTGGTGTTTTTAGTATTATTAGCATAGAGTGACCCTCCTTACATAGATCCCTAGCTATTAGTGTTGCCCATCTAGCTGAAGTAAGGATTACTATTCATTTGATTGCTGTTTTTGCTATTTATATTCGTATTCGACTAGGTAACTCTGTGATTCTAGCTGGATGCATGGAATGTATTGTATTTCCCGTTCGGTCGATCGTACATTGAATACGGGGAAGTCAATTAGAAGAGATGCTTATGTGAGATACCAATTGGCTCGTTCTTGGGGAAGCTCACTGTTTTGGGGTAGAAGTCTCTCGCTGTTGCACTCTTTTAATCTAGTCTATCAGTGTTGTTGGAAGCTGGGTAGTAGTTCTCGTCGAGTTATTGATTATGTTGTTATGTCTTTGGATGTTCCTGCTGCTGTTGTTGTTGTTACCCGAATGGTGTGCTAGGATTCTTGCTGTTGTTAGGGTTCTCCTGTGAATTGAGTGATTTGAGGACTTATTGCTTAGTGACAGTTTCTACTTAGGAGAAGAGATTGGTGATCATTCGTTTGTCGTTTGCCTTCGTGAGTTGTTCAAGATTCAGCGGCTCGATACTCACGGCGAAGCTCTTCACACCGAATCCTGAGCCGTATCGCTTGCAACCGTAGAGATAGCGAGAATTCTTTTGGGTTTTTTCTAACTCTTCCATTTAACGAGCGCGCTCTTCTTGCACTTTGAAAATAATGAGGGGGGATGAGGATGCAAGAAGGAAGAAGAAAAGTAAGGGAATGTAGGTTCGTTACGTTTGTGATCTTCTTCGAATGTGGAAGAGAGCACGCTTCTCGCTAAGCCAGCAGTGAGGCGTTTTAAATTCTTTTTGAGTAGCACAGTACAAATTATAATTAGTATTGTTATCAGACACAATGAATAAATGGATGTTTGAGTAGTAATAATATACTTCGCTCTTCCTGTCAATACGTTGTCTATCATCTTGAGCATCTTGAGGGGTGATCTCTGTACCACCAAGGCTGTTTGCTATAAAGAAATAGAACAGAAGTGACTCAAGTATAATATTAACATATAAAGCTATGAACAAAAGAATAGAGGATTTGGATATGCTACACGGGGAGCGCTTGGATTTCAGCGATTTTAAGAAGTTCATTCTCTGGGTTTATTGCTGTGGTATGGTGATCCCTCGATCCCTGTGCTTGTGTTTGTTTGTTGTTGTCTGTTGTACCCCCTTGGAATACAGTATCTTCTCTGGTAACGCAGTTTGTTTATTTATGTTTTAGCGAATTGTTTTTTGTTTAATTTCGACAGAGTGAGTGAGAATGTGTATGAGAGAGCTAGTTGAGATATTAAATTGTTGAGTTACATATTTTCAAGCCCCAAAATGCTTTATTTTGATTGATAATTTGTAAACTTAAAAATATAGGAGTATTCTCAGTGCTTTCTAAACAGAGAATACAAATATATTATCTAACAGAAATAGCAAACAGACATACATATTCATTTTTCAATAAAAATTTTAGGTATCTTCATTTTTAGATCCTTTATGGGTGGCATAAGTGTGTCTTAATGTGTAAGCAAAAAATAAAAATTAATTAACCCTAACAACCTACTTAGTCAGTTTGCCTTAAGATCATTCAATAAGCTACCTTGACTGCTTATTGCAACGCATTTCCAACGCAGATCGACAACAGTTGCTGTTAATATTCATCCCCAACTAGGCACTCTTATTAGGAATATTGCTATTTTTACAGTTTTGTTTGTCTTTATTCATTTTAGTCTTGCAAAGAGGAGGAGGAGAAACATCAGGACAGCTTCCTCTAGGAAAATGACCATGAACAGGAACTGGTGAATGCTATGTAGGCTACTACAAGCGCATGAGCATTATGTTGTCTTGCTGCAGTTCTCGAAGCAGATGCATTTTCTAGCAAGGGGAGCTGCTGGAGATATTGGATTCACTTGAAGATGAAGAGAGAGATGAAGAAGAAGGAGAAGGAGAAGAAGAAGATGAAAGGGAGGGAGATGAGAGTTATTGTAGGATATGTCTTCGAGCATTTAATGGCATATTTTAGAATCCTAACAAAAAGAAACAATCATCAATCAAGAATTATCTAGACTATGTGAATTTGTTACTGTTCAGTGATGGATGTGGGGAGGTATCATTACTGTTGTTGTTATTGCTGTTACTGATGGCGATCGTTTAGCCTTGCTTCTTCACGGAGTTCTGCACACTGAATGCGAAGTCAATAGCAGAATCTCTAGCGCGCTCACTGCAACATACATAAAAGCTAGATTTTCTGGAATCTTCGTGAGGTTTGCTATTAGTGAAGTGCTGCTTAGAATGTTAATCAAGTGCAAAGATGTAGATATCTTTTTGGGGGAGATTGCTAGATTTGCTGAGGATATTGGAATTATTATTATCCTTCTTTTTCATAGATAGCTCTTCCTTGTCCATCAATTATTCTAGGTAAATGTTGTTAATGCGTTTAGATGAGACAGTATTATGGTAGTTCTAATTGACACTTTCATCTTAAGCAATTTGTGTCCTTTAGGTCTTATCATCAACTAAGTTCTCCTCTGAAATACTGCCCTTTAGATGCTACTGCTCCTTGCTCTCTGTTAGTGGCTAATATTCCTCTATTGGTTTGTACTACGATACAAGTTACTGCTATTGCTGCTGTTGGCATTATTTTCCTTATTATAAACATTAAGTAGAATTTCTTGTTTCCTAAGTGTTCATCTTTGGATTGCTAATATTATGATCAACATTATCACTGCTGCTAGTGCTTTTATCATTGTTGTTATTGCTGTTCTATTAGGCTACTTTTTAACCCTAGTTGATTGTGGTCTATGGAAGATAAGTTCTCTTTAATACTCTTGACTGTGGTGACTATTACTGTTGTTGTTGTTGATGATTGCTAATTGTGTTCATGAAGAGAGACGAATTCAAGTAACTCAAGGGAGTAGTGTCAACAATACATGTTGGATACTAATCGTTATGTGAGAGTGATCGCTATTTGCATAACCCTTCACGTTGTTGATGCCTATTGGCTTCTATCCCTCCCAGTGGCGATGGAATATTCTTCCTGTTGTTTTTCATAACTCGATGAAACATCCCCAGCGCAGGTGAGAATCTTCCTTGTGCAGACTTAGAAGATTAATTATTTAGCGTGCTTTGAGGAGCAGCCGACTAGGCGTGGGTATTAGTATTAGTGCTACTTTTGTTGATACTTTTGCTGTGAACTCGGTGGCAATTAACTGAAAAAGAAGGCTCTAGAGGTGCAGGTCTCTTTGGGAGATTTGCTGGTATGTGCAGAGCTCTTTAGAGTTTCTTCTTATCGATTTGGCCATTATTATCTTGAGTATTCACTGCTTGGTTGATCTTGCAGCTGTGCGAATACTAAGTTGGTGTAGTTGATAACTAGAACGCAAATCTCTAAGGAGCTGAGGGATTTGTATTACTGGTATTTCTTGTTGAGATACCTTTACTGCTGATAGAAGCAACGATGTTACCACCATTGCCTTCACCCTGATGGAGTGGTGTTTTATTCCCAAGTAACGGTGAGGCTACTGTTACTCCTGCTACTCTATTCCATGTCTTGGAACTATTTCTTAATCTTATCTCATCAAGGGAATGCTATTCCTAGATGGATAATTGCTCAAATTGCTGTTAATTTGTCTTTTTCTGTTTTTAACTTTATATTGGCTGCTTACTCGAATGCTTCTTCTACCCAGCGAAGGAATGAGGAGAGCAGCTATTAACCTAACCTTCTGGTGAACGTAAGGTAACTATTTTAGAATTATTGTGATTCATGTACACCCTGACTGCAGCAGCTGTAGCACTGCCACCTCTTGCACACTACGATGAAAGAGCTTCAGCAGAAGAACAATCTCTTTTGTTCTTTTGTTTGACCTAAATCTTCTGATTGTTGAGTGATCCTCCTCCTGCGCATGGTGTTTTCGAGCAGCTCCTTGTGCTCTCACTGCGAACTGGTAATGAATACTAACCTTACTAACTATTAATCTTCCCATTGCTGGTCCTCAATCCCTTATTGTTCTGGTTTGTGACAAAATTGAACCTCCCTCGATGCTTCGTTGATTGCAAGAACGGACTCAGCGATCCTTCAGTTACTGCCACTGTCGAGGAAGAACATGGAATCTGCAGTGTTTCCGTCGTCTATTATTGTTCAATGACTAAGCTTTGATTGAGATAATGATCATATTACGAGAACGCAATCTCATCGCTAAGTCGCATAGCTCGCTTGCTGAGTCGGGTTGCAGTTGAAGTACCTGAATTAGTGTTTCTCGAAGCAGTTATTCCACCTCCAGCAGATCCTCTACCTCCCCCTTTATTTACTAAAAACACTGACCCTGAAACCCCTGAGCCTTTTGCTAAGTTTCCAGGTGGTTGAAGTGTGGTAAACTATCTTTAGTTATTCGTATGATTCGCCATCTTCGAACCATTCAATAGCTACTCCACAGGACATGTTGTCAATAGCATTCTTTGCTTCTAATTAGCGCTACTGAATCCTTGTCGTGTATTCCCAGGGATTTAACCTCCTCTCATCTGCTGATTCCCAGGTGATTTCCTATTTTGCTCTTCATGATCGATTGTCTTGTTTTTCACTGACTTACTGGAATTGCAAGCTTCTGTGTATGTTCTATTCTTATTATTCCTTGAATTGCAATCTCCTTTTATGCTCCTGTTACCCATATTAATGATAGCATGCTATTTTGCTTTATTTGTTAGCTAATTGGTATGATTCATGTCATTTTCTTTGAGCAACAGAGGAGAAGATGGTTAGAGTTTAACTTGCTGCCTTTTTAACTATCCCTCCTTATCTTCTTGCTATCCATGTTATAACACAGGGGAAAATACCCACAACAGCTTCTAAGGCAGCTGCTGAATTGGAGTTATTGTTGCAAAGCTAATATTGGCTACATCGAGAGTTTAGCATCGACGCCCTCGATTATTCATCGAGCTTTTAGCGCTAGTGTGTGTTAAGTTAGCCTAATGGGAGATCAATCCTAATCAAGAGAATACTTTGGTTAGAATTGTTTATCTTACTAAAAGTAATATCAGCAACCAGGAGTATGATTAACTGAAAAAAATAAATATATATATTAGATTCCACTTGATAGTTCTTCCTTTTTGGTTTCTGTTAATCAACTGGACAAAATCAATAAAGAAGACAAAAAAGAAACCTAAATGAAAAAGAATTCCTTCTATTTTAATAAATGAGAGGCAAGTTAATCGGTTTTATGATTCGTTGGAGAGAAGGGGTAGTTTATTACAAAGTAACCCTCTTTTTTTAGCAAATACTGCATTCTCCAAAAACAAATATATTCATTTATAAAACAGAGGGAAGGTTTAAATCAAATTAAAGGATAAATGCTCTCCCCCTTCATGTAATATTTGAATTCAGCATGGGCAAGGTTTATCAGGTTCTTCTTTGGTATCTGATGATTTGAGTTTTCTGCCATTAATTGATTATTTAGTCGTATTATTTCCAGTGCTCCCTAAGGTTGTCTTCATGTTCTCGATTTTCTCAGCGAGTTTGTCAAACATTTCCTATGATTGTGTGTATGAGATTTGTTTTAAAAGTACAATAGCACAGATTATATTTGATTGTTATTATTGAGATAAACATATGCAATTACCTTGATTCCACTGTTCTCCTTCGCACTTGTTAATGCAAATAACGCGCTTACTGACTGTGAATGTAGATCAATATAACATCAATTAATCAATTGTAATAATTATTGTTGTGATGTGATATTGTGAAAATAAGAGTTTCTCCAAATTTTCTTATTTGTATCATTGTACCTTAGCATATTCTTCTGCTTCTTCCGCTTCAACTTCGATTCTGTCGGTGAGATCGCATTTGTTCCCTACTATCGCTAGGACTATTGCGCACAATTTTTCAAAAAAAATAAAAATAACCAAAAATACTTTCATCGATTTTCTCCCCTTCTAAAAACATCTAATTTCCCTGCTTAAAAATAATTTACTGATGTTATCGGGTCCTTGCTTTTGGAGCTCAGCAACCCAAGCCTTGAGGACATCAAATGAAGGGCCAGAAGTCACATCGTACACTACGATTCCAATTCGAGAGTCTGCGATATCATCACATTTTACAAAAACACAATCAAAAGTGAATGAGCAACAGAATAACTTCTGAGGAAGAAGCAAATCTATTTTATTTCATCTTCATGCATATTGTAGATCTTTCTAATAAGAAATGAAAAGATTGTTACCTCTGTAATAGAGCGGAGCGAGTGATTTATATTTTTCCTATCCAGCTGTATCCCATATTTGAAATTTATACGACTGCTTGCTAGTCTTGATCATCTTCGACATGAACGCTGCTCCCATTGTTGTCGGCTGAGTCGTGGAGAACTCATCTTTCACGAATCGCATCATTATACTGCTCTTACCAACACCTAGCGGGAAGGTTTAACGCGCAAAATTTAAAAAGTGCTATGAAAAAGAAGCTGTTGTATTGTACCTGAATTGCCGAGTATGACAACTTTGACTTCTTCCGCATACATTTTTGTCAAGTATGTGAGATAACAAAAGGAGGGAAATGGCTTCGATGTGAGATGGAATAATTCTGCTCGGGATGAAGAGACTGATTATCTATCTATCAATTATCCTCTGTGGTTTGTTTTGCCTATATGCTGCTGGTGGATCAGATAGCCTTTTAGAATCAAGCAGGGATTTATTAGAAAAAGTCTAAGGAATGAGTGGTTGGGCAATTATGTTTGTTTTGCTGGTGTCCTCTGTGTTTTTTGTTTGATTTATTTCTCACTTTTTTTGGAAATCAAAAAATCTTTGTTTGCTTTCCTTTCCTTTGCTCCTATGCTAACAACAACCCTTGATGATCTAACTCTCTTATTGCGCTAATTTCGATCTGACTACCACTCGAATCAACCCGTCGCCTAACATTTTAAATCTACTTCTTCAGATAGACTAGTAGGGCTTTCATAGGGCTCATTTCAAGGAAGATTTTCAAAAACATAGAGAGAGAGAAATAGTATTGCTTAAATACCCTTTTATTATTAACCGCAACTCACAAACAAGGAGTGACATTTAGATGAAGAAATATAATGACTCTGAACGTTTGAGAGATAAAAATAAACATAAAGATTAAGCTACGACTAGGAAGAGAAAGGGATAGAAAGAGGATAAATAGATAGAAAGAAAAGAGAGAAAGGGAGATTATGAGTGAGACATTTAAAAGTAATTGTACATGTGCGCATATGTGCTACTTGAAAACCAAACGGGATGGTTGCTTTGAGGTGAAAGAGTTTCTTCTAATATGCTTTTTGATATCTTTGAAGATGGGATGATTATCGCAATGACCATTCATCACCAACAACATTAATCATCCCAAGCCCATCGAAATGGACCTATTGTTTTCTACAATGAGATTCTATTCTGAGAATGGTTCTTACTTATGTTAAGATATCGTATCTGAGGAGGATATTGGCAGATGAGAAGAAAGCAAAAGAGATGAAAAACAACTTGGCTTATTGTGCGCTTCATTTGGCTATCGAAATATCTACAGAGGTTCAGACTTATTGGGGTTAGTAAATGTAATTGAAGTATGTGATCGGATTGGTGCAAGAATTCTTGTAATATGACTAAGCTGCTTCACGAACACCATTAGCTGTGCGTAGTCAGCAGGAAGAGCCATTTTCTTAGCAAATTAATATAAATCACTAAGGATATCTGAAATTGCATCGGTTCTGGGAATATCTTAGCAAGCATCTTTGTATCCGTCTTCTAAGTGAGAAAACCCTTTTGAATAGTTCTTCTGGCATTCCCATGCGATATCTCTTTGCTTCTCACCTGAGCTGATCTGTGAATAGTAAAGAAGGAAAACAGTTTTAGAAATAGGAAAATTAACAGAGAGTAGAAATCTGGGATTGTTTATGAGAAAAAGTGAGAAAAAACACCTTGAATTTCTAGGAGAAGATTTGAAACAGAGTGATTTAAAGAGAAGATCGAAGGAATGTACATGCAGGAAGACTTTTGAGCTTGCTGAAACACTAAGCAACACACTTCTGACAGTTCTGCGAGGGTTAATTCAAAATAAATGGTTCAAAATCAATATTGAGGATAAGGATAAAAAATAATTATTTTCTGTGATGGTTACTGAGAGCTAGCTGTTGAGAATGTACTTTCGAGGGTTTAACGTAGCGTTGATTTTTTCTAGAGTTCTTGAAAGCCTTTGGAGATTCTTGCCGATGGCTTTGAAGGATACTGTGTTTGGGTTTGAGAAACAGTCAATAAGGGCATGGAAGCTCATGAATATTCAATTTGTTTTATTTTGTGTTACCTTCTTGTGGATTGATCAAGACAGAGGAGCTAGTTATGCTGTTGGAATGCACTCTCTGTAGTTCTGGCTGTGGAAAGGAGAATGGAGAATCCATGAACATTGTCCATGAGTTTGTCGCCGTAGCTGGTTGAGGAGTTGTGAGTCTGCAGTTCAGTTAAGTAAAAGTGGGTTTGAATAGGAAAAAGACATCAAAATTAGGGAGAAATGGATTCAAAATTTAACAAATTACTCATCATATTCTGAGCGTTCTTCATATTACTCTTGTTGTTACTGCTTCGGCTTCACAGGGCAGAATGATCCTTTTCTCACTTAGTTTTCTGAATGCTTCTAAGGCTGCTAGAATTCTTGAACTGCTTGGAATTGCACGATCTAATTGCTTTGCTGTTATATACTTCTTTCGCTGCTGCAGGCGGTTACTAAGCCTTCATTTGCTTTTGATCCTATCATCTTATCTTTAGAGTTAGATATGTATTCTAATTGCTCTTATGATTAAGATTATTATTACTGTTCTTTTTATTATTTTTCTTAATTTCCCCTTACCACCCCTCCTCCTCCTGCTGCTGAATTTCGTCTATTCGTTTCCTCTTCCTCCTCAAGGTCGTCTTCTAAGCGGAACGTCTTGCGACAGACGAGCTGATTATTGCAGATATTTTGCTAGATGCTGTTGAACACAGGAGAACTCTGAAATAACATTTGAGAGCGAGTAAAGAAATCAGGAGGAATAATGGCTGATGCAACTGCTGCTGTTGATGATAATGCTACTGGTGCTAATACTGCCTACCGCTCAACCAAAGCAAAAGAGTCTTTTCTTCTAGAAGAAGGAGATAAATGCTGAGAAGTGAATCCTGGAGTGTTAGCACCTTTTCCTTCTTCATTGTCGCCTTCTTCTTCATAGTTCCCAATCCATTCGGAAGGCTAAGGATCTTAAAGTAACCCCCATCCTCCTCCTCCTCCTCTTTCATTGTTGCCACCAATTAGTGTTCCTCCAACTGCTTCAATTGTTTCTTTGAGTTATTTTGAGTTTTCTTGCAAGATTTTTGGGATTTTAGAATGCTCCTCTTCCTAGATAGTATTTTCAAACGCGGGAACATTATTCTCAGTGTCCTAGGCTTGCAACTTAGCAGTTAGGAACGAAGAAAATGGATTCTATTTGTCACTAGACTCAAGGTTAGTATTGAATTCCTTAATTCTTTACAATGTTCTAGCTTCAACACATTAGCGTAATTTACCTAGCTTCATTGAACCAACCTAGGTCGAATGGTGAATTATAGCACACCACCTATCAACACTACCCCTCTGTGCCTTTCTCTTTCAATCCTAACACACTGATTTTTATCTTTCAACCCTTGCTGTTGTTTAGTCTTAATGTCTTTTATTTGGGGTGTGCTTGTTGAAGTAATTTAGTTTTCCTTTGATAAAAGAGAGAGAATATCCTTCTGTTGTTCTTGTGCTTGTGTGTATGTGTGTCCCAGTGTGCTTTATTGCAGTCTTTTTCAATCTGGTTCTCACATAAACTTTTATTGAATATCCAGTGTGGGGAGGAGAGAGATAGAAAAAAAGAAAAAGGCGGTGATTCTTCCTTTATGTTTTTTTCTTTCTTATTTTCTATTAAAAGTCAAGGATATTTTCTATTATGTTAGTAATGCTGTTAAAGGTAAACAGATAGGACAAATAACGAAATCTAATGGTAACAATCTGGTAATCCTATCAGAAAGTGTAAATTAATCATAGAATATGTACTGTTGGCTTGTGCCACTGCTAATCTCATAAAACCATATGTTAATTTTTAACTAAACGATAAAGATAAGCAAGCTATTATTAAGTGTGCTTAGCAAAACGAAAAAAAATGAAAACAGCGAGCTTGCTAATATTATTGCAAAAAAAATAAATAATAGTAATTCTAACAATATTGATAAATACTTATCAAGAAGAGCAAAATCTCATTTATATTGTTTTTTTGATTGCTATTGCATGAAATGTCTTCTTTTCATTAATATTCAGATTTAAACTGCTTTCTTTGTCTTTAGCAAGGAAAGGAGGAAATGAATGAATGGATAACTGGATGGATAGCTTTGTATGTGTGTGTATTTGGATAAAATGATAATTTTATCTAAGAAAAGTCACCTGATTAATGGAAAAGAAACTACAGAAATATTAGCAGTAAAGAGAGAGAGAGATAAAGAGATATGAGGATTTTAGCGAACTTGAAATTTTAACACAAACACACAGTGGCGAGATTTGAAAAAGCAGCTAGTGTATGTATAATAAATTGTTTGACAACTTCTCTTCTTTCTTTTCCAAATTGATTTTTGAATTCCCCTTAAACTGTGGATCACTACAAATAAATACGTGAAACAAAAAAGAATCACACAGAACAGCTCATTTCGATGCCTTAAACTCGATTGTCTACTAGCAGCAATAACAGCAGAATCGCTAGAGTTCTTGAGTCATAGCTTCTATCATAATTTGCAAGTTTCCAAGAAAGCGAAACAGAATCGCTCATTCAAGGTCTCGCTCTGATCGGTTTGGATTACTTACTCAGCAGTAATCTTAGCAATCACAGGACCAGTACTTCCAGTAGTCCACTGAACATCACTACTGTACTTTAGCTATCAGGTAATTAATTTACTAAACCCCTTCCCTTAATATTGCTGTTGTCCTCCTTCTAATGCTATGTTTGTTTACTAAGAGAAAACAGCAAAGGACATTGAGGAAAGTGAGCAATAATCAGAGACTGGGTTACGGAAATAACTAACCACAATCAAGGAATAATTGACACTGTTGACATCGAAATTCAATGCCATTGATGAGAGTAGTAGTACTACCAATGGTGGTGATTATCTTCGGTAGCGCTAAGTGATTCCCAAACCAACAGGGAATGTAAAGAAACATCTCATCAATCATACATTCTTAACTTAACCTAGCTAGAAGAAATCAGGAAGTCATGGGAATAATAATACTTCTTCAACATAACGGAAGAGCATTAGGAACAACAACAATAACAATAGCTACACGAATAACGACAGCAAGGACAGAAGCAACTCGAAATCTAAAGTGCATAATAGTAGTCTCAATATGCAGATCAATACTACACACGATACACCAAGTAAGCAACAAAATATTGGTACAACTATAATCTACATAATAACAATTACTGAATTTTAAATATTTTCAAATAGGTGAAAGTCGGAAGCCTTCTTCAGCTTGGCGATCGGGAAACAGAAAGACAAGTCATCACAGTGTTAATAGCAGCTGGGATGATAATAATAATAATAATCAGCACCATCATAGTGTTTCATTAGAAGAGAGTGCGAACAATAAGCAGAATGGAGCTGCTGTAAGAAAGCAGAGTTACCAATCGAATTCGTATTAGAGAAGCTAGGAAGGGTTGTTACCTGCGAAGAAGATCACTGAAACTACTTATTAAAGAACTGAACCCGTTGTTGTGCAGACCAAACATCATTTAGATGATCAAGAGACGTAAGGGATTGTTAGAGGTTAAGTTGATAATTAGAAATAAAATATTTTTGTTGTGGTTGTCATTAAGGAAGGAGATACTTCATCCTTTGAAGGCTTACCAAAGTGAAAGGGGTTATCTAGATATGAATAGGGAAAGTGATTACACAAGGTAGTATGATAGCTGCAAGATAGAATAGCTTCAGGACAAGCAAGGAATGCACTTGTAAATTAGAGAAAAAGGGGAAATATTGCATGCATCCAAGAGTCCATAGGTTTAGCAATACAATAATGGATCCTATGAAAGGCAATAGAAGCTTCAGCATCAAGGCTAATTATCATAAGAGACTCACATTAATCCAATGCAAGGATAACAATACTATTAGTCATAGCAATACATCAACCCTAAAAATACCGCTAATACCAGCAATGTTCAATCTAGGAAGATTCTGTAAACTCCAACAGCAGCAGCATCTATCCAAGGGCATATCCCTTAGCCTGTTGACTACCCAGTAGTGGACTTCAAGAAGCCCAATCACAACATCTCGACCAATAACAATAATCATCCCCATTACCCTCGTACTACACCTCCTCCACCAAGTTACAATACTACTCGATCTGTATTGATGCGATAGGAAATGAACGAACAAAAGAAAAAGCAAGAATTACTATTAAAACAAAAAGCATAACGGCAGCAGTAATAGCCAACTTATTTGCGAAATGTAACTTCCCGCATTCGAGCTGATGTCTAATAATCGAAAGAAGCTAATCGAAGAGCTGACAATAAGGAAGTGTTATTCTTGCTGCGAGATCCAGCTTGCCCGCAGACACATGTGTTCACAGCGAAATAACTGGAAATACAAGAGGAATAGTAGTAATAATAAGTTAATAGTAATCTCTTGCTGATGCAGTAGATCGATGAGAATATCGATTATTCGAATAAAGTCATCAATTAGAAGCAGCAGAGAAGATAATGGAATTAGTAAGATTAATAGGAGATTGAATAGCAGCAATACCTGCAGCAATAAGAGTAGTATTATTTGTAATAGCAATAGCAAGATAATGACTAATACCATTAATAGTTTGCGAATGGTTCATAATATTAGAGACCGACAGCAGAGTAGTATTATAACGCGAGAGAATAGTAATAATTATAATAAGAAGAAGATTAGGAGGAATTGTATGATGATGAGAGTAGTTAAGATGATTTTGAGAGGGCTACTTAGTAAGGCTTTGATTCATCGAATAACTTCAGTAGATAGCTGAACTCACCAGCGCATTCGTTCCCATATAAATCGTAGTATTCCTCTTAAGTCTACACAGGCAATCCTCAGTAGTTGGCATAATAATTCTAGCAGCAGTTAATCAGTCCACACAAAGATATTGTCAGCAGCAGTGGTAACATGGAAAATGTCAGAGAAGGGGAAGAGTTACAAGAAGAAGTGGAGAGATAAAGTAGGAATGATAGGTAGCATAATATAGCTAACTTTTAGAATAGAAATTAAGTAGAGAAACATAGGAATAATAATAATAATAATGGAGGAGAATAGGAAGTATTAGCGTAGTAAGAGAATGAATCGTAGTCTGTCTCGTTTATTGAAAAGTCATATGATTATGCTGCACCAAGGTAGCATTACAATCAGCGGTAGTAGTAATAGCCTCATCAAGAGAGCAAAAGGAATAATGATTCACTTTAGTAATATGAAGAAATGCACAATGGAGAGTAAGACCTTTAACAGCAGTAGAACTTCCATTCAGGTGCTAGCAATAATGCTCCAAGAGACTTCGATAGAGGTAGAATATATATCATGTGTACATGTTTGAATTGATGTAAAGGAGGATTTAGTTATGAATTTATTAACTTTTGTTTATGTTGAATTTTATTCAGTCGAGAAAGACGAATCGAGCATGAGCAGTTCATTTGCTCCTTTCGAAACGGATCTGGATATGAAGTTGCTGCTCTAAAATGAAGGGTTCTTTTAGAAAATCTTTGATAAAGAAGAAGAAGGAGGAGCAAATGCAGCAGCGGATTTCTCATAAACAAAGGAATTCTGAGTGATCATAAGGGAGAAAGAGTGAGAGTTTGTGATAGTAAGATCGAATGATAAATGTAGTCGTTGATGAGACAGAAACAGAGAAAAATATTAAAACAAATGAATATGTATGAACTTTTTTGAAAAGTGTTTATTTACTATATTTTGACAGATTACACAATAAAATATCATTCAAAAGTTTAGAAATTTATCTTTCCGATGAACTTATTATGAATAATATTATGAAAATGAAAAGTGTTTAAATTTAATAAGAATACAACATGAATCACAAACGCTCTGCTTTCTTTTTGGGGAGGGGGGTGACAATCAGTCAGAATCTTCAAGAAATCAATCTGAAAAATAGGAAAAGATATATGGAGCTTCTCAAATCAAAAACATAGCACAGTTATGTTATCCAAATATTATTATATTTTTATCATAGGTAGGGGTTATTTTAAATTCAAGTAAGTACTTGAATTCTCTCTCTTGATTAACATTTGTTAGATGTAAGCACAAGAAAAAGTAGGGTAATTCATCCAGAAATCGTCGCTTCCAGATAATTTAACTTTAAAACCCCTGGAATTTTAATAGGCCTTGTTAAATCATTAAAATAGATAAAAACCAGAAATTATTTGGTGCTTCTTAATCCAGTGAAAATGCTGAGTTGTTATTTTCCTGCTTTTTTCAAACTCAGTCAGCTAGTTCGTTTTTCACATAGAACAATATCTAATTGATCGCTTCGAGCTTGTTCTAACTCCACCTTAGGCTTAAGTAGTGTAATTACTTTTTCAAACCGCAGATTGTTTGATATTTTGCTTAGCTTTAAAAATTCCTGTCAGAAAGTTCTTTCACTTTGATTCTCAGACTTTTTTCTAGCATAAACCATCCAACTATTCATTGTGTTTGAACTCCAAGAGAAAACTACAAAAGAGAGATTGAGATACATCTCATGGTTATATTTGCATATTTGCTGAGCACTACAAAATGAATTGTTTCTACTCATGACTACTCTACTTTTTCTTCTAGTGTGATTAAAGTCATCCCCCACTGTAAATCTGCTCTTATCCTTATTGTGCTATCGTATTTGGAGCTCACACATACATGTCTGTTTGATTTAATCCACAGGATAAATGCGTGAATCTATTGATTGATTGTAGTAATTTCCCAAAGATTTAATCAGAATTCACCTATCGTAACAGCGAATGCAAAAATACAATAAAATAACCTTTGATTTTGGCATGAAGATTTTGCGTTATTTCTTTAATTTTTATGCTGGGGGAATTGTTTCGCCCCTCGAGAGCTAGCCCTTTAAAATATCCATAGCGGGGATGTATAATCAAGCAGAATTTTAACATTAATTACTCACCAAAAACAATTCTTACTAAACAAAAAAATATCCAAATCTACAATCCTAATTTACTTTCTCTCTTGAATTATCCCGTCATGATCTGCATTAAAGACTTCATCCAACCAACACAGTAATAGAGGTTTAAATACTCAGTGGTGACATTGACAGAGAAGTTTGAGAAGATGGTGGATGATCTCCACAAGATTAGACATATTATCTATGAGAAGTTCCTGCACTAGAAGCTCGATGAAAGCAAGAACTGGAGGATGAGCTCAGATTTGTTCTCGATTAAGATCGCATTGCAGAACTTTCCTTCATAGAACAGCCCAGAAATCAGCTAGTTCGAGGGTTTCCTGCTCGATCTAGCTGAAGAATTCAATCAGCTGGAGTCACAGCAAGCACTGATAAAGAAGAATCTGCCATTCCAGCAGAGAAAATATGGAATGAATCTTCATTTGTACAACTAAATGCTTAAGAAACGAGTGCATCTTGCGAAGTACTTTAGTATCGATGAGAGCTCTTAGAGTAAAAGAA
>Ga0302271_10000788_pt1 | contig 31138 bp, 34 predicted proteins | sample III_Bog_N1_1_FD_198767 | JGI IMG/M metagenome (GOLD analysis project Ga0302271, IMG submission 198767) | Peat permafrost microbial communities from Stordalen Mire near Abisko, Sweden - III_Bog_N1_1 | ecosystem: Environmental > Terrestrial > Soil > Wetlands > Peat | place: Sweden: Abisko... | reverse complement strand
TAAATTGGATATTTTCCTTTACGTGTGTACAATGCTAATGTTATTGCTAAATTGGATATTTTCCTTTACGTGTGTACAATGCTAATGTTATTGCTAAATTGGATATTTTCCTTTACGTGTGTACAATAACTTATTAATTAATTTATTTAAAAATTTAAAAATTATATATATAAAAAAATAAACATTGATAAAAAAAAAATATAAAATACTATTGTAATTATTTGTAAGAAATATTTAGATTCAAAAAGTGCAGAATAATTATACCTATTGCTGTTAAATACAAAACTATCGATAGTTTTTTTTGTTAAATACTCGATCATATATTTTTCACCAAAAAAAATAGCACTATAAATAAAAACATTTCTAATAAATATTTCAGATATATTTTTTAATATAAAATCTAAATATAAACCTGATTGAATAAATCTAAAAAACTTAAATGTTATTAATTTATTTTTTAACATTGTTATTAATTAATTTTTAAATTATATATATCTTTTAATTTTTTTTTACGTTCTTCTCTTTTTTTTGAAAAAAAATCTTCATGTTTTTCAATAATAAAAAAAGTATATAAAAATAAAAATAGTCAAAAAACAATAGCAAAAAAAGCGATAAATTGAGAAGTAACTAAGAATAATGTATGTAATATTTCATATATTCAATATAAAAACTTTGCTGGTAATACAGTAAAAATATAGTAAGTTGTAGAAGAGGTACTTAATAATTCGTTCATTCCATCAGTTTGATTTTCACTTCCAATTAATGCATTATTAGTTATTTCAAATTCAGCTACGTAATGAGATAAACTTAAAAATGTTATAAGCATTAATACTATTCTTACTCATTGAGCTAATATTCTAGTATAAAAAACAACGCAAGCAATATAATCGAATATAATTTCTACGAAGCTATTAGGGTTTTTACCAGCACCTTTTAAATAAGCTAAGAAAAAAATACCTAAATCATATAATATTAATGTTGGCATTCCTAAAATAAATATAAACATAATAATTAAAGAATAGTAACTTAATATTAATGATGATTGGGATATAATGCTAGTTCAAGCATGTATATAAAAAAATATACCGAATACATAAGCCATTATAAAAACTAAACCTAAATAATCATCAATAGATGTTATTTCTTTTTCAGCTTCAACAGTACCGCTAGCAGATAAATAATCAGCATCAATAGTATTTTCTTCAGTATTAGGATTTCCATAAAAACTAAATAAAATAGTTATAAAGGCAGAAAATATTAAAAAAAAAACTATAATATCTATATATAAAGTATGAGCTAATATACAAATATCAGGATTTGATTTATCAAAATATATAAATTCAAATACTCCGCTATAATATTCTGAAAAAAATGAATTTACTTGCTCAACGTGTCAAACTAATTCAGGGTGATATAATCATACCAGCGCGTTTTCTCTAGAATGTAACAGCATTCTAAATCAATCAGAGCTAAAAGGATTATGATTCATTAAATTTATAAGATACTGATCTAATATAACTGCATATAATAATTGAAATACAGAAATAGAAAATGTTAAAGCTCAGTATTGATTAAAAAATATATCATAACCTTCGTTTAATTCTGATAAATCTTCTCATAAATATCAAATTTTAAATTCATAAGCTAATACTGATTCAGTAGATGAATAAATTCATTCTATACCATTTAAAAATATTTCTCCAACATATTCAGCAACATTTTGATGAGCAGAATTTTCGTCAAAAAATTCTGTATTAGATTCTATATCTGATGCATAAGTAAAAAATATAGGATTAGATTCTGAATTTAAATTATTTGAGTTTAATATTATTTCTGTTGTTAATTCTGTGTTTTCATATGATTTGTCAAATAATGTAAAGCTATCTACCGAAGGTACCATAGGTTTTTCTACATCATTGAAATCATTGTATAGGAGTTTTAAAGGACTTGCATAACCCATTTAATTAATTATAGGATTACAATAATTAAATAATAAATAATTATCGCAAATACTATATTTTTAAAAAAATTGACACTTGATTTTGTAATATATCTAAATGAAATAAAATAAGTTCTAAAAATATGCATTAATTCTTTAAACATTTAATTAGTGTAATATAGATAATAAATAAGTCATATATATCTGTAAATCAATAATTAGATTAAAATGTATACATTTTATAAATAAATACTCGTATATATATATATAAATTTAAAAATTTAAGAAATTAATTTTCAATTAAATAATTTTAATAAATACAATGGTAATACTTTTTTATTTAAATAAGATAAATTTTTTTTACTATTTAATTTATCTATTAAAAAAAATGTCATAGTTCTAAAATCGAATTGAAACACCCTAGAAATTTTATTTTTATAATGTAATATTTTATCTGAAAATCTAGAAATTCTAATCTTACGTTCATTAAATTCAACCTTATGTTTTAACATTCTTCAATTATATCTTTTATAGTTTCTCATACTAATTTTTAATTTTTTTTTAATTTTTTTTTTTAATTTAAATATAAATTTAGAAAAAATTAGCTCAATAGAATCACCCTTATATAAAAAAAAAAATGGATTTAATTCTTGTTTGCCATTTAAAAAAACAAAACCAGATTTTATAAAAAAGCTTGAATTTCTATATGTATATGCGTATTTTAATTTAATAATGATATTTCTAAGAGAAAACTCATACATATGAACTCTGCTGTTTATATTTAGAGATGAAACAGATCTTATGTGCCTTTTTATAAATTTAAAATTATGTTTACATCTAAATTTATTTATTTTATATAATGATCTATTACTACTTAAATATCTAATATACTTTCTTTTTATATCATATAATCTATGTAATCTATCAAATCTTTTAGGGGTTTCAAATATTGTATGAATATTCATCATATTAATATGTTTTTTTTGTTTTATTTTATTTTTATTATAAGAATTAAAAAAATAATTTTTAAATTTTCTTAATTTAAATTTCTTCTTAAAAAAAAATTTCTTTGATAATTTTGCCTTTAATCTTGCTAACATAAAAATTTTTGAGTCTCTTCGTCTAAAAATAGAAAAATATTTTAAAAAAAATAAAAGATAATTTATCTTAAATTTATTATTTTTTAAACACATTATTAAATTAGATATTTTTTTAAATTTTTTTATTTTTTTAAATTTTTTTATTTTTTTTTTATATTTACGTAACATGTAAAATTTTTTTATTTTTTTTTTTTTTAATTTTTTTTTAATACGTTTTACATTTTTTTTTAATGTTAAAATAAATAAATTAATTTTAAAAAAAAAATAAATAAGATCTTTATAAATTAAATTAGTGGTATTTAAATAATTAAATATAATACATAAAACAGAATAATTAAATTTTTTAATAATTTTTTTTAGTAATTTTTTTCTTCTTATTTTTAATGCTCATTTTATATACAATTTTAAATTAAAAATATTTATTCTCAAGATGTTTTTTTTTTTTTTTGAGTTTTTTTTTTTACAACTACCTTTTTTTTCTTCTGTATTATTTTAGTTTTAGTATCCTCATCGGATAATATTACCTTTACTTTATTCTTTTCTTTTATACTTAGCGAGCTATTAGGCCTTAAATAGAAAATAGTAAAACCAGGCTCAAAACCTAATGTAAATACATTTTTTTTTAATAGGGCTTTTTTTTTTCTAGATAAGACTTTTTTTCTTTCAAAACCATCTATATAACCCTTAGACATAGAAATTAAATCTATTTTAAACATATTATGCTCATTTTGCATTAATTTTAAACGTTTATTTCTAGCTTGTAACCATTCTTTTTTTCATTGTAATTTTCATATATAATTTATTTGTTCAGCTAAATAAATTGTATTTAGTGTATTTATAGGCATATTACCGTATATTCTCTTAGCGATCTCCAATTTAAATTTACGTAAATTTAAATTAGATCTATATGTAGATCAAGCGTTAGTTCATGTTCTTTGACCTCTTACAGGTAAACCCTTCGAGTGTCTAAGACCCCTGTAGGTGTTTAAAAAATCTAAAAAAAATATGTTAGCATTGTGCCTAGATTTTATATTTCTATTTTTTGTACAAAATCTCATTAAAATAGATTTAAATTTTTTTCATTCGGCATCTTTATGAGATATTATATTGTCGGAATAGTATTTTTCAAATCTATCATATATTAATTTATATGTGTAATCGCTTCAACCGTAATTCTTATGCTTAGTATTAAAAAAATCAGTGTCTTTATTAAATACATATCCATTTATTTGAAAAAATTCTTTCATATTTTAAAATTTAAATTTATAATTATCACGTTTAAATTTATAATTAAAATAGTCAAATCTATATGTTTTAAATAATTTATTGAATAGTTTAGAGTTTTTATATTTTTTAAATAGTTTTAATCTTTTAGTGCTGCAATAATTTATAACAACTATTGTTCATCCCTGATTACTATAAAATAATATTTTACCTAGATAAAAATTTCTCATATTTCATTCCTTTCTTAATTTATTTATATTTATTTTTTTTCTTCCCTTAATACCCTTTAAACCGGATTTTAATATACGTATTTTTAATATACAATAGTAATACAAATTTTCGTTTAAAAAATAATATATTATATCATGTAATAAAAAAAAACTAAAACTATATTTTTTATATAATTTTATACTATCTCAAACATTAGATCAATACATAGAAATACCCGATTTATTTAATAAAGCTAAACTTTTTAAACCCATATAATTAATTTCTAAAAGATTTTGATTTTGATTTTGATTTTTTAGGGAATGTAAAAGGTTTTTTAGTTAAAATAAATTCACCAAATTTAAAACCTAAATGATAATCTAATAATTTTATAGATCTATATTTTTTACCCTTATGAATATAAAAAGTACTACCTATCAAGGATTTTGGAATTGTAGATGATTTATTCATGATAATGGAATTTTTTTTTTTAATACTAACACCTATTGATTCTTTAACTACTCTAGACATAGTTGATTTAGATATAAAATTTAATCTTCAAGTTGATCTACCCATTAAATTAAATTACTTATTAATTTTAGTTACTCAACCCCAAGGTGACATTTCCGGTTGGTTAGTTTTTGTTCTACCACCATGAGGATGATCAACAGGATTCATAGCAATACCTCTTACTGAAGATTTATAACCCTTTTTTCTATTAATACCTGCCTTACCTATACATGTAAATTTATTTAAAAAATTTGAATTTCTACCTACGGTAGCAGTTGAATCACCGCTAAATATTTTTTTAATACCAGTAGGTAATCTTAAAATAAAAATATTTAATTCTTTTATTTTTTTAAATATTTTTAAATAAGTTCCCGCAGATTTACAATATTTAGATCTATTAGAATTAATATCAATTATATTAGAAAAAATACATTTTTTAGGTGCAAATTTTAAAATTATAAAACTTCCCAGTATATTTTTAAAATTATATGATAATCTCATAGAACCATCTATTGTTTTAGTATAATCACCTATAAATAAACCGTATGATAATTTTATATAAGATAAAGATCCTGTTGCGTATTTTATTAAACCTATAAAACAAGAACCCCTGTCAATATAATTTAATGTTGTTATTATCGCCAATGATGTTAAGGCATTTCTATTTGTATTTATGCTTATAAATTTATTAAATTTATTACCCCCTCTATGTCTAAGTATAATACGACCATTAGCTGATCTTCCGGATTTATTATTATATTTAAAGAAAAAAAAATTATATTTTTTTATAAACGGTGACATTTTATATATATCTTTTTTAAATCTTAAAGATGGTGTTTTAGGTTTATAACTTTTTAGAAATATTATTAATTAATTTTAAGTAATAAATTTTTAGTCAATGTTAAATAAATCTCATTCATTAATGATATAAATATAAATGTATTAACATTAAAAATGTCATAAAAATCAAACAATAATCTATTATTATTTACATATTTACTATCATAAATAGTACATAATTTTTGTAAACTATTTATATTTAAAGAATTATCCTTAGAATATATTATTTTTTTTAATTTAAAATTAATTATAAAAGTATTTTTATCTGAGAATTGAATTAATTGATCATCGTATTTTAAATTTAAACCATTTGTAATATAATTAAAATATATGTTATTATTTATATTAAAAATTAATGAAGTTTTTATAATATTATGTTTACAATACTTATTAATTTTATACAGTGATTTTAAATATTTTACATTATTTAATAATATATTAAAATTTTTATTTTTAAAATTTTTTGTTCGTATTCAATGCTTTAATTCCTTTTTATGTTTTAATTTAAAACTATTAAATTGTGATATCTTTTTTATTATATTTTTTTTCGCCTTCATTTATTTGTCTATATAATGATTTTTGTAGTTGTAAAACTCCAAACATTAAAGCCTCTGCTGTTGGTGGGCAACCAGGAACGTAAATATCTACAGGAATTATTCTATTACAACCTCTAACTACAGAATACGAATAATGATAATAACCACCTCCATTAGCACAACTTCCCATCGATAAAACTCATTTTGGATCTAATGTCTGCTCATAAAGTCTTCTTAAACCAGGTGCCATTTTATTAGTTAATGTACCTGCAACAAGTATCATATCTGATTGTCTAGGTGTAGCTCTAAAAATAACACCAAATCTATCGAAATCGTATCTACTTACAGTAGCGTGCATCATTTCAACTGCACAGCAAGCTAAACCAAATGTTAATGGTCAAAAAGAACCTTGTCTAGCTCATGAAACAACTGCATTTACAGGTGTTACTATATAATCTACTCTCATAATTTATAATATGCATTATACTCTAAATTTTCTTCTTAATTTTTTTTTTTCATTATCAGGTTTTGGTATACCATATCTAGATCTTCTATTAAATCTATTTAAAACTCTCGAGAAATCATATACACCTCTAACGCAAGTATATCTAACACCTGGTAAATCTCTAGCACCACCACCTCTAATTAAAACAGATGAATGTCTTCTTATATTATGCCCTATACCTGGTATATGTGCAGTTAATCTTTTTTTATTAACTAAAATAACCTTAGCTACCGGTCTTCTAGCGGAGTTAGGTTTTCTAGGTGTTACTATTCTGGCTCTCATAACAACTCCTTTTTTTTGAGGATTTACACCTAATATTCTAGCTCTAAGTTTTCTGTGAAGATTACCCTTTAATTTGTTGACGCATATCGATATCAATATAAAAATAAAAGATTACATTTTTTTTTGATTATATAAATATAAATGAAGTTATATAATTTATTATAATAATTAAATCACTTAAAAATAATATACCAAATATATTAAAAAAATTTAAAATAATAGCATTTAAAGTCAACGAATAATTTATATTTATATAATAATTTTTATAATTTAAAATCGATGATTTTGTTTTTTTTACTACAAATCTTAAATTTTGTATATAAAAATACATACCAAAAATATTTAGCACAGTTACTACTATTATTAGTATGTACTGTGATTTAAAAGTTAAAAATAAAATAGCTAAAAATTTACCAGTAAAACCCAATAATGGTGGAATTCCAGCCATAGATAAAAGACTAAAAACTAAAGTATACATTAAAAAATTGTATGAATTAAATTCTTTAAACTGATTTAAGCTTTTAAATTTGGATAAGTTGCATAATAATATCAATAATATTATTAAAGAAAATACAAGTAAATAATTTATAATATTTAAAAAAAAAATCGATAAACCATAAGATGTTTGATCACTAACTAAATTATAATCATTTGTAAACATTATATATAATACATGAATAGAAGTATATTTCAATTATGAAAACCAGAGTCACCTAGAAGTCAAGTAAACTCAAAACAAATTAAAACAATGAATGTTAATTTTGGACCACAACATCCTGCTGCGCATGGAGTTTTAAGGTTAATATTACAATTAAATGGTGAAATAGCGGAAAGATTTGATCCACATATAGGACTTTTACATAGAGGTAGTGAAAAATTAATAGAAGATAGACCATATTTGCAAGGTATGCCATATTTCGATAGATTTGATTATGTATCTATGATGGTGCAGGAACATGCCTATTGTTTAGGTATAGAAAACTTATTAGGTACTACTAATTACTCTGCTACATTCACTCAAGTAAGAACAATGTACGATGAATTAACAAGGTTATTAAACCATTTACTTGCAGTAGCTTGTCATGCGCTAGATGTAGGAAGTATGTCATCTGTTTTTTGAGCATTTGAAGAAAGAGAAAAAATAATGGAATTTTATGAAAGAGTTTGTGGTGCACGTATGCATGCAGCATTTTACAGACCTAACGAGGTTAATTTAAATGCTATATCAACTTTTCTTTTAGAAGATATATTAGAATTCAGTAGAAATTTCTTTACTACCTTAAACGAAATGCATAACATACTTACTTATAATAAAATATGAAAACAAAGATTAATAAACATAGGTACTTACTCTTTTCAAACATGTTTAGATTATGGTTTAACAGGTGTTATGGCTAGATCATGTGGTATTAAAAGAGATATCCGTTTAAGTAAAACTGAAACATACGCTAATTATTACTATTTAAACTTTAGAAGTTATGTAGGTCAGCACGGAGACTGTTACGATAGATTTTTAATTAGAATGAATGAAATGTGTGAAAGTATAAATATAGTAAATCAGTCTATCAATAAAATATCAAAATATAATAATATACAAAAATTAAATAATAATATAGATACAAGTGATACATTTAATAGACAAAGTACTATATTACCTCATTTAGTATTAAATTACTTAAACAAAAATAACATGAATTTAAAAAATAATAAAAATAATTATAATTCTATGGAAGAATTGATAAATCATTTTAAATTTTGAAGCAATGGAGTAAAGGTAGAATCTGGTTATACTTTTCAATCACTAGAGTCACCTAAGGGTGAATTTGGTGTAAGTATGTTATCTGATGGTAGTGCTAAACCTTATAAATGTAAGGTTAGATCACCAGCGTATCACCACCTTCAAGTTATGCCTAAAATAGGTAAGGGTCATTTTTTAGCAGATATAGTAACTCTTGTTGGAACTATAGATATAGTTTTTGGAGAAGTTGATAGATAATTAATAAAATAATTTTTAATGTTATTTAAAAGAACTAAAAATATAGTAAAAAATAAATATAAATGTATATACACATACAGAAATAAAATAAAAAATATAATTTTAAAAAGCATTTTTTTTAATAGAAATTTAAAAATTATTAATAGAGCTTATGCGTATTTATTACTAAATAATAATAAAATAATAAACAATAAATATCACAAAATATGTAAATTTAGCGGTTATAGAAAAAATGTAAATAAAATCACCGGTATAGGAAGACATGAATTAAACAGAAAGGCTATTTTAGGTCAATTACAAAATATCAGCGTAAATAGTTGATAATAATATTAATGAAGTTAATAAAAATATTCGTACCATATTCAATAAATTACATTTTATTTGAATCAAATAATAATAAATATAATTTATATTTATATAATGAAAGCTATTATTTTAGTTTAAATTCAATGAATAATTTTATATATATAAATAAAGATTCAAACATAATATTTATTAGGAATAATAAATATAATAATTATAATATGCTAATGAATGATCAATTAAATAATTTTTTATTTAGTTGGGATAATATATTTTACAATAAAATAAAATTTACAGGTAAGGGTTTTAAATTTAAAAAAAAAATTAATAATTTATTTTTATTTTTTAATAGAGCTCATAAATGTTTTTTCATAGGTAATAATACCATACTAAAGAGATTAAGCAAAAATAAAGTTATTTTATTAAAAAATAATTTTAATCATTTAATTTGGGATTCTATATTAATAAGACGTATTAGAAGTAATAATATATTTACAAAAAGAGGTTTAAGATTTTCTAGACAAATTATAATGAAAAAAAAGGGTAAAACTGCATCAAAATAATTAATTAATTATATGATATAATAAATTTATAACCTAATACACCTGTTTTTGTATGTATTAAACCTTTTTTATACTTTAGTCTTAACATTTTAGTTGTTAAACTATATTTACCACACTTAACAACATAATTTTTTTTCTTAGAATTTCCACCACCACTTATTTTTCCGCTTAAATAAAAAAAAAAACCCTCAAACTTTAAAATTTCAAAATAATAAAACATAGATTTGGTTATAAAAAGTTTCAAGTAATATAGAAATCTTCTATGATTTTTATAGTGCATTCCATTCATAATTTTTAGCAATAATCTAGCGAAAATATCAATATCCTTGGTACAAAAAAATATTAATGATATTCTTATAAAACTTCTTAGAGAAATCTTTGAATATCTTAACATTTTTTTTATTCTTCTTAATTTTCTTCTAAGGGCTCTAATAAATAAGTTTTTTCTAGCAAAAAATACTATACCATACTTATCAAAATTAATTGAAACTTTAGAATCAGTAGTAGATTCTATGTATTTTTTTAATAAAACATCTATTATAGATGTTTTTTGTAAAATATTTAAGTTTTTAGCTTTAAAATTTCTTCTTATATTTGTTATTTTTTCAGGTTCTAACGCAGGTTTTAAATTATTTTTTGAAACTTGTTGTTTAAGCACTAATGTATTTAGCATAGATATATTATAATTGGTATAGTATTTGTTTAATGAAAAATCCTTATAAAATTTAATAGTGTACACATTGTCAAATGAGTTATATAGTATAAAACACTTAATTAAGTAGTGTAAATTATACAGTATATTTATGTTTAATTTAAAATTAAACATTAGAATATTATTTTTAAAAATTAATAAATTAGCAATATATAAATCATAGTATTTTATTAAATTAAATATGTTTAAAAAAGAATTACAATAATTTTTATGATTAATATCTGATAAATTTATCTTATTTAGTGTATTTAATGATTTTATTGTTTTTATTAAAACTAATGTTTGTGTAATTATTTAAATTAAAAAATTTATTTAGTATTTTAGTCTCTTTAAATTTTCATTTTTAATGTCTATAACATTAAATCTAGTTGATCTATAAAAACCGTATATAGAATGTGTTTTATAAATAGGATGTCAAGTAATAAAACTATTACTTACCAATAAATAAATATACACTAACAAATTATTGAAAATATAAGATTTATAACAATTTGTTAAAAATGAAAAAAACATTTTAAAGTTATTTAAATTAAAGGTAATAATATGGTAAAGTGATATGTTTTTAAAAATTTTTAACATATAATTAAATCTTAAAAATTCAGAAATAATATTAAAATTAATTATTGATTTGTTATATATTTCTTTATTATATACACTTAATGAAACTAATATTACTAATATACTTAAGTATACCGAATTAGTTAATTCTTCGTCTAAAAAAAAAGTATTTTTTAAATAAGAACACATAAAAAAATTATCACCTAATGATACTAAAAATGAATAGATAAAAAATCAAACATATATAGGAATTAATTTTTTATTTAAAAGTTTATAAATATCTTTTAATATATTAAAAATCATTTGTGCCCAAGAATAGAATCGAACCAATGACCTTCAGGTTTTCAGCCTGACGCTCTACCACTGAGCTACTTGAGCATTATTAATTAAATATTATATTTATATAAAAAATGTAGTAAAAACTATACTAAACATTAAAAAACCCAATCATACATATATAAAATGTTTTCAATTTAATTGAGTAAGTTGATCAAATCTATATCTAGGTAATGTACCTCTAGTAGCAATAGCTATAACACAAAAAATTAAAACTTTAGTTAATAATACAAAATACGGCATTAATTAATTAATTACATAAAGTAAACAGCGAATCCTAAAAAGAATGATAAGAAAACGAAAGTTTCAATGAAAGCAAAACCCATTAAAGTGTTATTAAATAAGCTTTCTGATTCTTCAGGGTTTCTTGAAACAGCAATATTAAAACCTGCGAATAATACACCTGTACCTAAAGCACCAAATGCAATTGGTAACATACATCCACCTAAGACAAGTGTTTTAACTGCCTTAACTAGTAACATGTAATTAGAGTTTACAATTCCATAGCCTGTTCGTAAATATAAATTTTCCTACTGTATAAATAAGATTTTTTATAATTTAGTAACATATCTAACATAGTATTCATAATTCTAATATTAAATTTACTAGATTGATCTTTTTTTATAACAGTAGAAATATGTCTGTATGCAGTTTTTAATCTATTTTTATCAGATAGGTATAGAATTTTAAATAAAAGTAATTTATTAGATTTTTTTTTATGGATTTTTGGTACATTAAATGCTTTAATATCAAAGACAGGTTTGTATATGCTAATAATTCAATTTAATAAAATGTTTAAATTATAGGCTTCTTCAGTTGTATTTAAATAATGCTTAAATTGATCTAAAAATAAGAAATTTTCAAAATTTGAATTATTAGTAAATTTTAATGTTTGATAGATAAAAGACATAGAATTTAAAATATTATTAATAGTATTTAATTTTTTACCATTTTTTATCAAAAATGGTACAAAATAAGTTAACATAGAGTACTTATATTTTAAAACAAAGTTCCCTTTTAAATAATTAAAATTAATTAATTCTATCATACTTAAATAGTAATCTATAATTAAATGTCTATCTGTATTAAATCTCAGTTCTAAAATATCACCACAATACGCACCGTAAAATCCATCATCTATATTAGAATTTAATAAATAATTCTGGAAAAAATTTAAATTTTTTAAATAAAACAGATTATTAAATAATACATTAGATGAAAATTTTAATTTATTTAATTTTAATTTATAATTTTTATTTATATATAATTTATCATTAGATATAATTTTTATTTTATTTAATGGTATTGATTTTAGTTGTTTCAATTATATATTTATTATAAAATTATAGCAATAATTATTAATATAAAAGCTATACTATTAATTATTGTACTATAAGCTAAGAATGCCTTAAATAAATTTATATCAAATAACATTGATAATATGTATATAATACCAATTAATGATATTAAAAGTAATATCACTCATAAATACATTTGTAAAGATGATAGATAGTATAAAATAGTAACTGAAAAAAACAAAAAAAAAACTAAAAAGTAAAAAGCAGTATAAAAAAAAATAGATAAAAAAGGTAAACCCTTATATAATTCTATTTTATATAATTGAATAGGGGCTATACCTAATTTAATAATAAAACCTATAATTATAGTTAAAGATAAAAATAAAAAATAAATATTTGAATTAATATAATTTAGTTGAAAATTTGTAGAAATAATAAAATTTAAAACTGCTCATTCAGTTGTACCGCATATAGCGTAAATAAAATAAATAGAAAAAACAATTAATATAGAACTAAAAAAAGAAGATCAATATTGATAAAATAAAACGTTTAGATAATTTTTTGAAAATATAGAGAAAAAATTATTTTTAAAATTTTTTGAATCAAAGCTAATTTTACTCACAACAAATTTATAAAAAATAGAACAAGATACTAATTCAATTACAAAAAAAAAAGTAAACATAGTATTAGCTAAAAAAATAACAGGTATAAAAAGTGTAATATTTATTAATGAAAAAATATAATCAATAGAATAATTGTTATTTACTTTAATATGTTTATCTGTTAAATATAAAAAATATGTACTAAAAATAAGTACTATTAAAAATAAGTATAGTAAATAATTATTTATTTTAAAATGAGATCATCAAAATGTAGATGAGTAACCATGATATAAATATAAATATAAAACGAACATTAAATTAAATAAAATATTTATTCTAATAATAAATGAAGGATTTTGTTTAACTATAATATTTTTTATACTAATAGAGTTATCTCAGCTATTTTTTTTATTAACTAATGATATATTATTCTTAAAAAATAAAAATCAGTAATTAAATAAGTTTAATAATAATGGTAAAAAAAAAAGATAATCAGAAACTAGTAAACCTAACAATATAAAATTAAAAGACAACTGTAAAAATCAGGTATAGTTAAGGAAGCGTACGAACAAAAATTATATATAAACATATTATAATTAAATATATACAAAAAGTGTAATAAAAATATAAACAGTCTAAATGGTTGATATTTTTTTATTGAAATTTTTTTAAAAAATTTACGTTTTATAAAATTATGTTTTTTTAAATTATTATCAAATATAATTAATGAGTTAAATATTTTAAAATTTAAATTATATATATACTAGAAGGTATGGTAATAGACCTAGATACTTGTGTAACAAGTGCGGATTCAAAATAATTATATGATTGAATTATTTTCTTGTTAAAATTATTAAAATCAGTGCAGCTATTAATATTGGGGGTTGTTTCTATAGCAATATTAAAAGTCAGTGATAAATAGTATCTATATAAACCTAAGCTAAATTGCGCGCTTTTACACTTATAAGGGGCTCTTAATATAGAACCTATATGTTTTCTTTTTTTTATAATATGTATTTTAAATTTTTTAAAATTCAGTGAATTATTTAATAAATCAAGTGCTAATATAGTAAATATAAAATTTTTACAGTAAACCTTATTATACTTTATCTTGGAAATTAAATTATTTGAGTTAAGTAATTTAGGACTAAAATTCATTTTATATCTAATGTTAAATTTTATTTTATTTTTCAATTATTTTTATATTAAAAATTTGCCTTTGATAAGAAAGCAAGAGGTAAATTTATTTTTTTAGATCACACTTTAGTTAAATATTGCATACGATATTTATTTATATTCTTAAATTCAATTAATTTATAATATTTAGGTAATCTAATACATCACCTATATAAAGCACCCTTACCCTTACCCATTCTTGAGTTTTTAGATTTTTTAGTCAATGGTGTATTCATCCTTAAAAAAATTCAATAATTTTTAGAAGTTGGTATGTTTTTTTTTTTTACTATATTTTTAATAAATTTTCTAAACAACTCAAAATATATAGCTTCGAATCTACAATTTTTTTGCAAAACTACCATACTATTTCCAAAAATAAATCTATTATATCTTGTTTTTTTATAATTTCTTAATTTAAATGAAACTTGTTTCATGTTACTTAATTTATTGAATCTCAAAATTACAAATTATTAAAACATAAGTTTAAATATTAATTTTTGATTTTAGTCTTTAATATATTTTTCTAATATTATCAATAATTAAATTATAATTACCTATAAATAAATAATATATAAATATGTTAATATAAATTATACTATATTTATAATAAGATATTGAATTTTTTTCATCTCAAGAAGGTAAATTGTTAATTGATGTTATTGTTTTAAAATTTATAGTATCAATAGCATCATTATATGTATACATATAGTAATTTAAAAAAATATTATCTACGATATCATTAAAGTAATATGATATTGATGGTGATAATTCATATAAATAAATTACTATATTATCCATTAAAATACAACAGTTGTTATAATTATATATACTTATACTATTTAATATAAAATTAAAATTTATATAATTAGCCAGTAATATAAATGTAAATATAAATATAAAGCTATGCAATACCCTTAGTATTTTTAATTGTAAAATAGTTTTATAATTAAAAAATAAAATCAGCAATTCATTTAATATAGTATATAATTTAAAATTTGTATTTATATATTTAATGTTAAATATAAATATAAATATAATAATTAAATAAATATATAATGAAAAAAGTAGTTTAAAGTAATTTAATAAATTAAGACTGTCTAAACCTAAGTAATTGTATAATATAATAAATATAATTAACAAAATTACATATTTATATAAACAAAATAATAAATTATAAATTTTAAAATTAAAACCAATTAAAGTATAATTTTTTAGTAGAAGTATATAAATAATAAAAAAAAATATAAAAAAATAAATATAAAATTGAATAAATTCTGAAGAGTTTATAAAATTATGAATAGAGTGTATTAAATTATACCTTACTAAAATAATAAATATAAGAATAACAATAATGTTATTAATAAATTTACTATATGATTTTAATAAAAATATTACATTTTGATGTAAAAAAAAAATTAAAATTAATAAATAATATAAATTTATAATTTCAACCAAATCCCATTCCCATCAACTACCCCAATTCAATTCTTGCGTTGCCCATCAAGAACCTAGTATAATAGCTATAGAAATATAATATACGGAACTATATATATATTTAACTATCAAATGTATAGAGTGTAATAAATATTTTATTAAGGTTACATTATCACTAAAAAAATATCTTTGCGACCAAGAATTAAATAAATTAACCATAATAATATAATTAACTAAAAATAAATATATAAATATAGGGTGTATAATAAACAAACCGTTTAATAGGTTTAAATTTAAAGAATATAAATTTTCATTTATTATAAAATTAATGCTTACAAAGTCATTTAAATTATGCAAAATTAAATAAATTAATAAAATATAAATGTAAATGCTTATGCGATTATTTTTGTTACAATAAAAAAAAAAAATAGTATAAATAAATATATTACTATTTAAATTTAAAAGCTGATTGATTAGCAGTACATATATACTATCAATAGTATATTCAAAATTAAATAAATTTAAAATTAAATATATTATCGATAATAAAATAAATAATTTATTTTTATTTAAAAATATTAACACGGGTAAAAAAATAAAAATAAATATTAATAAAAGATCATTATAAATTTAAATTAAAAATAATTAAATATATTTTTCATTTTTAACTATTCTTTTTTTCAATCTTCTTTTAATAGATCTTATTTTTTTAAATTTAGAATAATTATTAGGGGTATTAAAGTTATTTATAAAAAATAAAATATTAAAGTTTGTATTTAATGTTTTTAGGATAGCGTCTCTAATTGTATTTTTTTTCCTTAAACCTGTTATTTTAAAAATAGCATATCTGTTCAAACCAAATTTTAAATTATTTTTTTTAAAAAAGTTTAATAAAAACTCAACAAATAACCTTTCTCCCTTGTCAGACTTTTTCTTAGATTTTTCATGTATATTTAATGAAGCTAGTACTCTACCTACGCTTAAATTAAAAATATTATTTTTTGATGTAATAATAGATAGTCTAAATTGTTTACTTTTAAAATTAGTTACTATTAAATTATATTTTTCAAATAAATCAAAATTTTTTAATGTTAAATTTTTAGTAAATAAGAAATTTATATAATATAAATAATATCAATTTCATACATTAGAAACATCATTTTCATTGCAAGTAGCTAATCTATTAGTATGTAGTAATTTAGAAATAGTCATAGAATAATAGTTACCTAACAAACTAGATGATTTATCTATTTGTTGTATATCTAAGCTATTAATTATATCAATTGAGTATTTTCAAACAAAAGCTTCGTAAAAAAATGTATTTTTTTTTATATAATTTTTATTTAAATAAATCGGGCGACTAACAGGGCTTGAACCCGTGACCTTTAGATCCACAATCTAACGCTCTACCAACTGAGCTATAATCGCCTATAAAACAATTAATTATTCTGCAGATCAAGATAATACATTATGAATTCAATCGTAAAATAAAGAAAGAATGATTAAAAAAATAAAAAAGAAAACTAAAAAAAACTCTGTTAAAGAAACTAATGAATAATTAAATAATATAGGGTATAATAAAGTAAATTCAACATCATATAAAATTAAAAATACAGCTAACATAAAAAAATTAAAATTTATTTGTATATTTAATTCAGATATAGCTTTAAAACCACATTCATAAAATTGTTTCTTAGTTAATTGTTGTTTATTGGTGTAAAAATATTCAGCACCTCAAGTTAGTAATCAGAAAATTACTAAAAAAATTAAAACATTTTGAACTAAACTTAAAACTAATGCATCACCCATTTAAAAAATTACAAATTATAATATAAATAAAAAGTACAAAAAATAATAATATAAAATAAAATCTATAAAGTATGATATATTTAAAATAAAATTATTTATATTTGTTAAATTAAAAAATGCAGGATTAAAAATTAAATTTATATAATTATCAAGTAAATTGATAACATCCATAATAAAATTAAGTATAAAAGTAAATACGTAATAATAAACAATTATATATAACAATAAAACTATTATAACACTAAGTCATGTATTTACATTATTGAAACCAAAAAGTATAAAAATACTATGCAAGTTTATATTATTTATAAATAATATTGGTAATGACGATAAAAATTTATATTTATTATTTAATACTATATATATTGCACCCAATAAATTAAAGTCAGTTAATTTTTTCTATAGGAGATTTAAAATTTTTATCTAATATAGATTGATTATTATATTTATTATTATTGTCTATATCTAGCGATTCATTTAAATTTTTATATAATATTGCCAGTAAAATTCCTAATGAAAATTCTAAACCAGCAACACCCAAAATAAAAAATGAAATACTTAGTAAAGTTATATCACAATATATAGCACCTAATAAAACAGCTAATGAATATAAAATAAGTCATACAAGTTCCGACATAAAAAGAATACTTATAAAATTTTTAGGCCTTAAGGATATTAAAATTAAAACAAATCAGTAAATTAGTGATCAAAATGAAATTCAAGTTAACATTTAAAAATTTATATTATAATTCTACAGTTTCGTTTTTTAATACTGTGACTTGATTATTAAATATATTATAAAAAACATCTTGTGTACCCTCACATTGAAATTCTTTCAATAATGGGTGTTCTATTTTAGAATAATCCAATAATAATTTTCTAGTATCAGTTTTTCATTTATAATTAATACCATACATTTCACTTGTCTCCCTTTCTAATCAATTAGCATTATTAAATATTCTATCGATTGAATCTATAGATTTAGATAATTTATTTAGTATTATAAAAAATGTTATTTTATTTTTTAAAAAATAATTATAGTAATTATAAAAAATAATTATCTTATTATTTAGAAAATAATTTTCTAAATTATGGGAATCTAAATTGTTTTCATTAGACGCTATATTATAATTACTTGAATCTATGGCTGAATTTTCAATCAATGTTATATTTGATAATAATAATTCTTTTTTTAAAAAAATATTTATAGCATAAAATCAATTATTAGGTATTAATATTAATGAGTGATTTGAATTTAATTTTTTTGATATTCAAAGTTTTGAATTTAATTTTTCAAATACTAAAAATAATTGCACTGGTTGCATATATTTAACTTGCATATATTTAATTAATTTATTTATCATTTTTTAATTTTAGGTCTTCAATCAAGCGATACAGAATCTATTCTACTATCTTCAAACATTTTTCAACCATCTTTTTTATATTGTTTTTCATATATTGAAGGAAATACCCAATCAGGTGTTTTATCCCTTAAACCACAACTAAATTCCATGAGTACTATCTTTAATTTTTTTAAATGAATTAATTCTTCTTTGTCATCAAATTTTGAATGCGCGTCTAATTTTCAATCAATACAAGATGATTTGTATTTTTTACTTCTCAATATTAAATTCATTAAATGATTGTATTTATACTCATTATTAAATTTAAATATATATATATTTGAATAAAAATAATCAAAAAATTTAACAATATTATGGATACCATTAAAATGTGTAAATTTACATGAAAATCTGTATATAATAGGGAAATGATCAAAATAGCAAATTTGCATATTAGTTAGATATATTAATTTTTTAAATAAATATATATATGGCTTATCTCATCAATCTAATTTTCAATTGAATATATTAATTTTTTTGTAGCAATAAGTTCAGTCTTCCTGTCAACCCTGATAATCAAATATATTGAACTCCCTGAGCATATTTTCTTTTCTAGACATTAATCTACAAAAGGCTGTAAATTTATATAATTCAATTTCCTTATCTCTTTGAAATGTAAATATAATTTTTTTTTCCCAACGTTCGGCTTTATTATATAAAATTTTAAAATTTTTTTTAGGGATTCTTAGTTTTTGTCGCATACTTAAGTATTTCTGTTGATCGTGATATAAATACTTAGGTGTTGTTCATAACATAGAGCATGTAAGCGGCCATAATTCAACTATTTGTCTAAAATATCATGCCATAGTTTTTTTTGGTATTTTATGCACTCTTATGTCTAAGTATAAAAATAATATAAATAAAGACTGGGTACCATACCATATTAATTTACCATCGCTGATTCAAATTAATAAATATACTAATAGATAGTAGCAAATATAATATATAATAGTATACTTATAAAAAATTTCAGAAACATATAAAGGAAATGCAACAAATTTTTTATCGGCTTTTCTAAACTCTTTACAGTAAGTCAAAACTCAATTTAACGCTATAAAAGATAATAATAAATCAATAAATAAATTTAAAAAATATGGATTTGGTACAAATACTGTATAAAAAAGGTAATAGCATTCTGGATCTTCAAATTCAATAATAAATTTTTTAATGAAATTTAATAATTTACTTATAAAGTAATTTTGATTAAATTTTAAACACAAATAATAAGAGTTGACATAAATATTATATTTACAAGACACATATAATATAAAAATACAAATAAATTCTATAAATTTCAACCTTAATAACTCTATTGCATAAATAATTATTGGATATTTTATATATTTTCATCTAGTTGCTTTAAAATTAGCATAAATATGCCTGAATGCACCGTGTTTTACAACAAAAAAATAAAAAACCAATAAAATTAATAATGAAATTAAATAAAAAAAGTTATATAATTTATAATTAAAAATATTTAGTAAATCTAATTTAAGAGCTATTACAAATCCTATGCTATCTATATTTAAATAATTTTCTAAAAATAATTTAATATATAATATTTTATGCGTCTCTATGAAAATAGGGAACACAATCATTGTTCAAAAAAAATAACCAAAAAATCGATGAACCGAACGAGATCATTTTAAAACAAGTAATATACCCATTAAGCTAATAATTACTATTAAAAAATTTCAATTTATAAAAATTTCTAATAATGAAATATAATATTTATATTTAAATTTAAATATTGATATATACTTTAAATACAAATCTAAGTAGATATAATCTATAAAATATCTATTAAAAAAATATGATATTAAAAAGGTAATATATATAGTTTTAGTATAAATAGTATTTAATATTAAAAACATTAAATATTTAATTTTTTTAAATGATAATTTTGATAATATTATAAAATTAAAGTATACATTAAATAAATATGTGAATAATTTTTTATATTTTTTTAATATAATGCTAAATGATATAGATATATCTGATAAAATATAATTTATTATAAATAAAGGTTGGTAGAATAATATAAATATCTTAGCAATATAATTATAGTTTATAATACCGCAGTCAATATAGTTTATTAATTTATAATTATATTTTTTAATTTTAAAATAATCTATATCTATAAATAAGATATAACTATTTATTTTTTTTATATCTCTTATAACATTGTTAGGGTAACCAATAAGTATTAGAGCACTTAAAACGCTATTTAAATCATAAAATAATTTTATTAAAAAATTATATATTATGTTATTAGTATATATTAATTGGAGTTCTTTAATATAAAAATAAATATATGTTTCTATATATATAGAAAAATTATATTTAAAGTATTTAACTATAAATAAATAATTAAAAAATTTAATATTAATATTTTTAATAAAAACTAAATAATTTATATAAAAATTTTTTATACAAGCAACAATTAAATTTAATTTTAGTAACAAATTATCGTGCAGTTCATTTTTTATTTTTATAGGTGTATATTGTTTTTTATAGTATTTTTTTATGTTACGTCTATAGTAAAATATATGATTAAGCATACAGTATTCTAAATAGTCTAAATATCTTATTAAAAATAGTTTGCAGTTATTTTTTATAATTTTTAAGGGTAATTTACTATTAACATAGTATATCTCAGCGTATAGTAAAGCGCTATCGAAAGATTTTTTAAAATTAATTAAAAATCCATTAACATTTAAAATAAAATTGTTAATAATTTGTTTAGTTTTAATTAGTGTGGTATTTAACAACATTTTATTATAAGTGTAATAGTGTAGTGCTGCATCTTTATATTTTGTTAAGCTAAAAAAATTTAAATTGTAAATATTAATATAGATATACATAATTATAGGTTTAATATTTAATAGCAATACTAAGTTATTTCTTATAAATTTAATAAAATTAACGTATAAGTTTACTATAAATTTTTTATTTATTTTATTTTTATGAAGTAAATCATAAGCGTAGATGTATATACCTGATAAAAACGTATCTATCATAATCTTAAAAAAATCATATATTATTAATTCATAATTTTTACAATAATATGATATTTTATCATCTATTTGACTATTTAATAATTTAGAAAATAAATAAACATTTAAAATTACGGGGTCTGTTACATCAATTATTTTGTATTCAATATATTCATCAAAGCATTCTTTTCAATCACTAATATCTTCAATACTAGCCTCAATCATATCTTCGTCACCTAATTCGTTATTTATATATACATCTAAATTGTGAGCTATTGTTAGATTAAATATATGGAAGGTATATATATTAGTTTCTACTATAGCTAATGATATTACTAAATTAGTTTCGAATGTACTTATAGGTATTAGCTTATTATTTAAATCGTCAAATTTTTTAAAAAATAAAAATGATTTTATTAAATCGTTGATTTTATTAAAAACCCCTATAGTATTTAATTTATGACTATACGTCATATTACTTAAATTATTTAAAATATTTAATATGTATATATAAGTATAATTTAAAATATACAATAAATCAATTAAATTTAATTGTTTGTATGGGTTAGATAAATTAACCTTATTTGTGTTATTTTTTAATATAAATTTAAAATTAAAATTATTATCAGGATTTATTTTATCCGATTTGATTATTAAATAACTCTGTAAGCATAAATAAACATTATATATATTTAGTAGGGCATTGAATAAATAGTTTACTATATTAATATGTTTAACCTTGTTAATATATTTTTTATTGTTTTCACTTAAATAATTTAGTATGATTTCTATACATTTTTTATAGTTTATAAATATCAATTCAATAACTATTATTCATTTATAGAAATTATATGGGACAAATTTTTTTTCAAAATATATAATAAATCCCTGTAATATGTCGATATAGTATCAAGTAGTTATTATATCTCAAAATATCCTGTCTAATATGTAGGATATAAATATAGCGAGTAATAAATAGTTGTTTAAGTATGTAGTTAATATAAATATATTAAACAAAAATGATATTTTTCTTAGTAAAAATAATAAAAAATTTCTATTTTTATTTAATAGTTCATCTTGTAATTGTAATTTGTTTTTAAAAAAAAATCATATTTTACTCTTTAAAACTATTATTAATTAATTTTTGGTTTATATTTATTTAAGCAAATATTACTAAAATTAGCAAAAATTTGCTTATTCGTATAACTATCATAAATAAGTATATATTTTTAATTTTATATTAATATCGATATAATCGACCATATATATTCTTATTTAATTATTTAAGGCAGACATAATTTAATATGGTGATTTATATCGATATTAATATAAAATTAAAAATATATTCATTTCTATGATAGTATTTATTATATTATATATATAATTATTATAATTAAGTATTTATTATATTATATATATAATTATTATAATTAAGTATTTATTATATTATATATATAATTATTATAATTAAGTATTTATTATATTATATATATAATTATTATAATTAAGTATTTATTATATTATATATATAATTATTATAAAATAACATATTAATTCATAATTGAAATTAAATTTTTAATTTTATATTAATATCGATATAATTGACCATATATTACTATTATTACTATTTTTTTAATATGTAAACATCACTGATTATTTAATATATGGTCAATTATATCGATATTAATATAAAATTAAAAAATTAAGTATTAATATGATTACAAAATATTAAAAATTATTTAATATGCATATATGGTCAATTATATCGATATTAATATAAAATTAAAAAAATGATCACATTTATGATAATATTAGATATCTATAAATACTTACCTATATAAATCATTTTTAATTTAAATAATTTATGCATTCCTAATACTGAGTATCGTACTATTATATTCCTCAATGATTAGTGATAGTCTCCAAGAAATACTAAACAACGTTGTATTTAATATAGAAAATTTTAAACACTATATAAATTATATATTGATGGTAACAAAAATATTACTTATCACTGTAATATCAATCACTCTATTACTAGCTATTGTTAGTATACTACCTATAATATATATTTATGTATTATATGTTGTTTACAACATTATACACATTGCTTTAATTTTTATTAAAAATTATAAATTTACTGAAATCCTCGAATTAACACTTATTACATTTATAATAATATTTAATATATTTATATACTATTCGTGACTATAATTAATTAACAAATGGCTGCACCTAAAAGAAAAAAATCATATACAAGAATAAAAATAAAAAAAATATCTTCAATTAATAGATTAAAATTCAACTTTAATAAACTAAAATTAATTAATAACATTAGCTTATAAATTAGTATATATATTATACTATGGAATGAAATAAAGGTACATATGCACCAGCAGGTATAAAAAAAACAGTTCAATATTTTATAATTATGACTGTTAGTTTCCATGATATTAACTCTTTATTTGGTTTTTTTGTATTTTTAACAATAGCTAGTCAATTAGTAAGTGGTACTATGTTAGCATTTAGTTTAATACCAGAACCAATGTTAATACCAATGGTTAGAGAGGAAGAAGACGTTGAAGATTTATATACAGATGATTTTTTTTGACTTCATGAAAGAGGTGTTGATATGCTTTTTATATTTTCTTACTTCCACTTATTTAGAAAAATTTATTTAAATAACTTTGAATATGAACAAGAATCAGCTTGAAAAAGTGGAGTTTTTGCCTTTTTAATATTCCAAGTTGTTGTATTTTTAGGTTTAGTTTTATGTTGTACACATTTAAGTGATATTACTTTAGCTATTGCCGCTAATTTATATGATACATTTTTTGCTAACAAGGGTAAATTTTATTGATGAATTTTTACTTCTAAGGAATTAAATACTGATACTATAATAAGACTTGCTTACTTACATTATGTTGTTGCATTTTTTTTAGCTTATTTAGGTTTAATTCATGGAGTAGATATACACTACGATTGAAAAAATGAATCTTCAATGGACGGTTTAGAAACAGAAATGATTTGATTTGATGAAGCGTTATCTAATGAATTAGGTGCTATGATTGAATTATTAGCATTACTAGTTATTATTTGTTTAAACGTTTACCCAGAACCAGAAGCATTATCATATGAAATATTTATGTGAGGTGATATAGGTTTCATAAATGATGTGAGATTTTTATCTGTAGCCCCTCATTGATATTTTAGACCATTTATGTCTTGATTAACTGTATGTCCATTTCATAAAATTGGAGTATTTGGTTTAATTTATTATTTTTTTATTTTATTTTACCAACCAGTTATACATGGTATTAATGAACAAAACAATTATTCTAAAAAAAACGTTGTAGCTAGTAATTTTATTATAAATAGAAGTGAAGTACTATCACCTAAATATTATTCTGTAGAAGATGATTTATTTTATCAATTTACATTCTGAACATTTTTATGTAGTGCTATATATGTAACTTCATATTTACCTTACGGTAGATTTTATAATAGAATAAATGGTAATCACGGTACTTTATTCTCATTTGCATATATATTTTTTTATTTAGGTAATTCATTTTTAAGAAGACCTTTAATAACCGATTTATATACATATAATTCAATTTTAAAATCAAAATTTTTAAAAAAAATTAATTAATTTGTAATTTTGTCTACATTACAGAGATTTTTAAAAAATACTAATTCATTTTATTTTAAATTATGCTTAATTTTTAAAAATAGTGATATAATTGCTATAATTTTAACTGCACTCTTATTTATTTTTTATTTTTGAATTAAACTTGGTATATATAAATATAATATGCTATATTTATCCTATAATTCTAATTGAACATCCTATTTAAATGAATGTCTTATTTTAGAAAAATTAAAATATAATTTTTACATATTTCCTTTATACGTGTACTTATCTATTGTTGGAACTTTTTTATACTATTACTATGACTTTATAATATCTTTTTTAATGTATTCGAATTATAGCTGCGATTATTTTAATTCTTTTAATCAACTATCGTTAACAAAAAATATTTTAGCATTAAATGGTTTAATATTTATACCTACAGCTGATAATTTAATACACTTTTTAGATTTAACATCTTATAATAGTGCGCTAAATTATAATCTATTTAATTTAGATATTGAATTCATTAATTCATATCCCTTATTTATTTATTTTGGTTTTTTATTTGTATTTAGTACTATTATTAGTTTATTTTGTTTAAGTTATTTGGGTTTATATGGTGTATTTATTATAAATTTAATAACTATTATTTTATTCTGACTATCTACACTATACTACTTTGATCTTATAATCTCAAATAATGTATTTTATTATATTAATTTAGGAAAATGAATGTATTTATCAAGCGGTTATAGAGTTTCGTTTGATTTATTGATAGATATTGTATCTATTAGTTTTTCTTTCCTTACTTTATCTATAGGTGTTTTTGTATATATATATACATTTTCTTATTTTAGATACGAACCACTAGTTGAACGTTTATTATTATTTTTAAATGCATTTATGATTAGTATGATTTTACTAGTTTCATCTGGAAATTTTATAGTTATGTTTTTAGGTTGGGAATTAATTGGTTTAACATCGTTCTTTTTAATTAATTTTTGATCTACTAGAGTAGGTACATTTAAGGCTGCTTTTAAAGCATTCTCATTTAATAAATTAAGCGATTTATTTTTATTTTTTGGTATTTTATTAATTTTTAGTACAATGTTTAACTTAGATATAATGTCATTTAATAATCAAATTCATTTATACGAAGCTTATAATATAGAAATATTTTACTTCTCAATAAATTTAATTGAGTTTATTAGCTTTTTTTTTATAGGTTGCGCTTTTATTAAATCAGCTCAAATTGGTGCTCATATTTGACTTCCAGATTCTATGGAAGCTCCAGTACCAGCTTCTGCATTAATACACTCTGCTACTTTAGTATCTGCAGGTATTTATTTACTATTAAGATTAACACCTCTATTTGAACTAAGTTTATATGCTTATTATATAATACCATTGGTAGGTGCGATAACTGCATTATATGGTGGTTTAGTTTCTGCTTTTCAATCAGATACAAAAAAAACATTAGCATATTCAACTATAAGCCATTGTGGTTTTTTAATGCTTGCTTATGCCACAGGATCTTTAGAGTTTGTAATAATTTATTTATATGTACATGGTTTTTTTAAAGCAGCTACTTTCTTATGTATGGGTAATGTTAATAGGTTTAATAGAAATATACAAGATTTTAAAAGAATGGGTGGTTTTTATAAATACTTACCATTCGAATGTTTAGCGTCATTTATTTGTTTAATAAATTTAAGTGGTCTCCCTCTTTCATTGGGTTTTTATTCTAAGCACTTATTATTTATTGGTTTAAACGACGCTTACATATTTTATTATGTATTATTAAGTTTTATAGTGTTGGCTGCTGTAATGGGAGTTTTTTATTCATATAGATTATTTTATAGCATATTTTTTGATGTTAAAAAGGGTAAAAAAACTATTTATTTAAGTTCAAATAGAGCTATATTAAATTCTAAATTTTACTCAAATACATCATTAGCTTCTAATTTTGCTATATCTATATTAATACTAGTGTCTTATATTACAATATTATACTTATTTAATGCTACCTTAAATAAATTTTATACTGTATCAGATTTAAAATCAATTTCTAATAATAATTCTTATTCTTATTTATTACAACCTGATTTAAATTTTTTAAATATGTCTAGTATTTTAAATTGATTAGTAATTATATTAATAATTGTTGCTGTTTTTGTAAACTGAAGACAATCATATAATTACATCTACTCTATAGATCAATTAAATAAATTTATTTTATTTTCTTTTTTCTTTTTCTTTTTGTCTAAATATATTTTATAACTTTTTTAATTTATATGTGAGGAAATCTATGAACAGAAGCGTCATATCAATTAAATTTTAATATTGGTTTCTCATCTTTACGTTCTGATGTATTAATACATTTAGCTCAGTGACAGTACTGATGATGATTTTGATTTGCATTAGTATGATCTTTTTACTATTTTTTAATTTTAAGGGTTGCTAGATATAGGGTTTTAAAAATGAAACCTAAAATTTCAACTAGTTTTAGACCTCATGGAAAATGAGGTGATTTTTTAGCTTGTATTATACCATTGATTTGATGTATTAATATTTTAGCTAATTCTAATTTAATTTTAAGATTAATAGAATGACAGAATGAATCAAGCTTATTTACTGTTAGAATTAGAGCAAGACAATGATACTGAATATATAAATTTGAATTAAAAAATTTTACAGATATACTATCAACACCTAAAAATATTGGTAATAATAAATGAAATATAAATACTTTTGGTGAATTACAAACAGCTGACGATTATTTACATGTATTACAGTTAAGATCTCAAAATAAATGAGTAAAAAACTACTGAAATAGATCTCTTCAAGAAACTGGTAAAACAAATAAAGCACATGTTATTTCACCACAAGAACAGTTAAGATTAGGTTTAATAAATCAATATAAAGTTTTAAAAATATCAAATAATATTACATTAAATTCACCTATATTAATTGATTCTGATAATTTTAATACTGTTAATAATATACCTGAATCTTTCTCTTCTGCAAAAACATTATTTAACGGTAATCAATCTTACTTCTTATCAAATTCTTGTACTAGTAAAAATTTACAGGCATTAAATAAAGCTAACATTGTTAGTAATGCACCCTTTAATGATTTACTAGAAGAAACAAATGCACCCTTTAATGATTTACTAGAAGAAACAAATGCACAATTAAATTTTAAAAAATTTTTCCATAACGATATTTTTAGTGAATCAAAAGAACAATTAAATAACGATTCTAAACAATTATTTAAACACATAGTGTATAATTCTTGTAAGAATAGTATAGTGCAGGATTATACTAAATTGGCTAAACATGAAGATTTTGATGAATTTTCAAGATGAACAAAAAGAAGCCAGGGAGATATATTACCATTAAGAATAATAAAATTACCTATAGGTTTAGAAACTATAAATAATGAACTATTTGAAAATAAAAATTTAGACAATAATGTAGAATTATTTAGACTTAGATTTAATTCTAATTCTTCAAAGATGCAACACAAATTAGTACAGGATACTATATACCTAACATTAAAACAAAAAAGATATAATAGAAAAAAAGTAGTAGCACCTCAAATAAAACATTTTAAAGACGAAAATGGTAATAAAACTGAAGTTGTAAAATACTCAGGTAAACCATATTTATCTAGCGATAAATTATTAAAACAATCCGTTTATGATCAAACTACTCAATATAAATTAATAAAGAAAAATAAAAATAGAGGTGATTTAATATCTGTTACATTAGCTAGAAGACTACTAAGAACTAAAAAAACATTGGTTTTACCAGCCCATGTTAATATTACACTTATAACCAACTCTTATGATATTGTTCACTCTTGATTTATACCTGGTTTAGGAATAAAAATAGATTGCGTTCCTGGTAGATCTACACACCATACATTTTTTATTGATAATGTTGGTTTCTATTATGGTCAATGCGCTGAAATTTGTGGTAGATATCATCATCACATGCCAATTAGAGTATGCGCATTACCTTTTGAACATTTTTTACTTTGATGAAATGTTTACGGTTTACCAAAAATGTTAAATACTATATCTAGAAAAAGATTTGAAACAAATTATGAATTAAGAAAATATTCATGATAATTAATTAATTATATTTAGGTTGTAATCATTATTTTATTTTGAGTGTGATCATGGCTCGGGATTAACGCTAATTAGACGCCTTACACATGCGAGTTTTATATAAGTTTAAATAAATATTTAAACTATATAGCGTCAAGGTGAGTAAAATAAATTATTGTACCTCTAAGTTTTACTTAAACAGTTTATAATAAAAAATAACAATAAATGCCTTAGCTTTTTTACATTTTTAATCAAATCAATAATTAATTTATTTATAACCTATACTTTTTTTAGCAGCTTAGAGATCGATATATATAATATTAGGTAATTATTTTTAAAGTTATTTAACAATTTATATTGTTTTTAATAAAATAAGCCTATATGTTTAGTTGAATTTAAAGATTGTTCAACCACATACGGGTATGGAAACTACCCTATCTATTCGACAGCAGTGGGGAATTTTGGACAATACGCGAAAGCGTGATCCAGCGAACTAATGGAAATGAAGAAGGTAACTATACTGTAAAGTTTAATGCGGGGGTTAACATATTGAGTAAACCCCAAGAGAAGCTCTGGCTAATACATGTGCCAGCAGCCGCGGTAATACATGAGGAGTAAGCGTTATCCACAGTGACTGAGTGTATTAAATACTAAGGAGATTATAAAAACTGCTATTAAATCGTATAAAAACTAAAGATAGCACTAAAAAATTTTATATATTCTAATTTGTGTAAAGAGAGCAGAGACTTATAGCGCAGCGATTAAATGCAATAACACTATATAGCTCACCATAAACTAAGGTATCTACCTAACACAAATTTTATCTTATGTATGAAAGTACGGGGATCAATAAGGATTAGTTTCCCTAGTAGTCCGTACTGTAAAAGATGAGTACTTTATGATTATTAATCAGTAATAGCTAACGCAAAGTACTCTACTCGGGTAGTATAGTCGCAAGATTAAAACTTAACTGAATTGGCGGGAATTTGTTCGAACGGTGGAACATGTGGTTTAATGCGATAATCCACGCAAAATCTTACCAACGATTGTAGCCTTATCA
>Ga0302271_10000787_pt1 | contig 31145 bp, 24 predicted proteins | sample III_Bog_N1_1_FD_198767 | JGI IMG/M metagenome (GOLD analysis project Ga0302271, IMG submission 198767) | Peat permafrost microbial communities from Stordalen Mire near Abisko, Sweden - III_Bog_N1_1 | ecosystem: Environmental > Terrestrial > Soil > Wetlands > Peat | place: Sweden: Abisko... | reverse complement strand
CTCCCCATCCCCCCCCTCCTCCAGCCAAACAAAGGAATATATGGCAAACAATTTTGTTTCAAGAAATTAATTTGTCAAGAATTTCTGATTGATGATTAATGGTTTATTTAGATATTTTTAAGCAAAAATAAAAAATCTTAATTATTTTTTGGATCATTAATGGTGTTACATGTATGATGGTGGAGTTGGTGTTGGTTGTCTGTTTGTGAGATTTAGGAATACTGAGAAACCTAGGGAAGGGCAATCCAGTGGGAAATGTCAAATGATGATTACAGTCATTGTCAGGATATGAAGTTGTCGTGAAGCACATTGAGTGCATTTTTGAGATAAACGGAGATCTAAGGAATGTACTTGAATAGTTGATGGTTATTATATTACTTTCTTAATGAATGGTAAGTCCCTTCGGTTTAAGTAAATATAAATTTATTTTTGATTTGTTTCAAAATTACCCAATTTATTTACTGTATTTTTTTTTTATTATTTTTTTATTATTATTATTATTATTATTATTATTATTATTATTATTATTATTATTATTATTATCAACTTCATTTCTAGCCTTACTGTATTAATCTGCCTATTCTTCACTTAGGGAGAAATATTAATAAAAGCACATTATCGTTGATTATCTAGTTTTTCAAATATTTTTTGACATCACAAAAATATAAATTCTGGTGGGAGAGACATATTCAGATTTAAGCTTGAATTATTCAAGAGAATCAACATAGGAGGTTCTAATATAAAGAATCACCTGTTTCTATTAATGCGTTAAATAAGTTTACAAAGAAATGAATGTAGATCTTGAAAATGGCAATATAATCTTAGTTTAGTCAGTGTTCACTTTAGTTTGAACATTTACTGGGATTTTGTATCCTAAAGAAGCATTTTTTTTTTTAGAAACTACTATCCAAAAGTTATTTTGTAATTGATGACGATTCATTATTATTAGAGCCTATTGGAAAGTTAAATATATTTAAATAAACCTTGCTTTCTGAACGATTTCAGCACAATCGTCACCAAAATTACTTTCTGGACTCACTGAAAAGCGTTGTTCGGTCATTTTCTAATATATAATCTCTATTTATGATGATGAATTATTAAATTATTGTCTAGAATCTATTATTTCACCAAGAGATCTACCAAAACATCAAAGTTTTTCTCAGTTAATAATAAATGGAATAATAGTTACATTTTGAAAGATAATGCATGACAAAAAATTAATATTTCTATTAAAAACTAAAATTCCACCCTTTTTTTGAGTTAAAATAACCCAGTTTATTATCTGCATTCTAAATTAGAAAGATAAATCAATGAGAGAAATACATTTTAACAGATTGCAGAGCTTCTTAATTGGGTTAGTTAAGTTAAATCCTCTTCTTTTTTCTAATTTGTAGTTAAACTGTCACATAAAAAAGTAATACTGATTACTATTCTTTGTCTTTAATTAATTTTTTATTTAAATCTTTTACCTTCACAAATTTTGTTTTTTGTTTTTTTTAACATTGTATCGAAACAATAGCCTAATGAAATTCATTTATTTCTCAAGTTAAGGATTTATTTAATGCTTGAAGTATATTTTCAGTAGAACAGACACGAAATTACTATAATAATCTATTTTGTTTTGGGATTAATATTGCCAATAATATTAAGGCTGTATTTTGATCATTGATTTTATGCAATAATCATTTTGGATTTGGAAGGAAATATCAAGAAGTTTACAGTGATTATATTTTTCATGAGAACTTCTGCATATTTTTAGTTATATGCAGGCTCAAGGCCTTTAAATTGTATTTGTTTTCATGAAAACACACACACAACAAACATCATCAATTTATGACGGGACATGGGGAATAATTTAGAATGAATTAATAATTTATTGAATCTTGTGGGATATCTAAGATAAGATAGAAAAGCAGTGAAACTATCTCAAAATTTTCTAACGCATTGAGAAAAAAAATATTTTAATCATGTTTCCTCCTCGTTAAAAGAAGACTAAATCTTTTCAGCTACTAGATATTGATTTTCATCTTATTATCATCTTCAAAAATCGCTAGATTTTTTGAAAAAAATGATTAAATTAAACTGGAAAGTAGATTTTTTGGAATTATAAAAATGAGAAAGTGAATGGAATTTATTATTAATCTATCAAAAAGGATATAAAATTAATTGAAAGTTATAAAAATGCTCATTTGAGAAAATATTTAGAATCTAATGTGAAGAAGCAAAATAAGATTCAAAAATGGATGTATCAGAAAAGTTATTTATTAAAAGAGAAAATATAAAAAGAAAGAAAAAAAAAGGGGGGGGGAGAGAGGGGGTGAGGGGCAGAAAACTAAGATATTTAAGATTGGAGATAGTTTAAATAATTTAATTAATGAAAAGAAAAAAGGGGATCTTCGATAGTAGGCAAATCAATGATTTTATTTAGATTGAAACAAACTAGACAAGTAATTCATTTCATAAAAATTACTGTTTTTAATTAGCATTTAGATTCAAAAAAGGAGATATTGATATTTAGTCTATTAAAAAATGTTTTTTCTCAGAAATTACTATTCAAGGAGTTCATTTTAGGAATCCAATTAAAAATTTGATTTTTATTTTATCGAATTATACTTAAATTTACAATAAATAACTAGTTTGTTCTAAATTTTGTTAAGAATTAGGGACAAATAATTGAAATGAAAGAGGAATGTTATTAATCAAATTCAATGGATTTGGAATGCTTGTGATTGATTCATTTTAATTAATTACTTTCTATCTTTAAAATATCAAGCAAGGTCGTTAATAATTCAAACTTCTTTCTTTGGGGGGGATATTGATGTCATTCATTTACTTTAAATCTGCAAATAGATCTTGAAAAAAAGCAAGTGTGTCACTTGTTTTCTATGTAGATTTGATGTTATTGACATTTAAGCAATTTTCTTTGTTGAATATGTAAATTCGAATAATTTTAGAGAAAAAGAAGGAAAATAAGAGTGCTCAATGCTAAGCAACTAAAGAGAAAGAGAGAAGCAATCATAATCAACAAGGCTCACTCACATGCACACACATAAAGGAGCATTTGCATCTTCAAAATTTATGAGAAGAAGTGATAAACTTAAAAAACTAATACATTTCCACAAGAACAAGACTCAATTTCTTTGAAACATAAAGCAATGCAAATACTTAAGGACATGCAACAAGAAAGAAAAGGAGATTCTGTTTTAGATTTACTAGAGAAAGATGCTGATTAGTGTGAATGCATTGAGAAATGAGGAGAGTATGCTATTTTGATGGAAGGAGCCAAGGCACTTAACGCTTTAATGGATGATAATAATATATCTTTATCCAAGCTGTTAAAATGCTCCAACCATGCAGCAATATCTCTTTCATTTCTTGGATTGCGATTTAAAAAACATTATTTTGCTTCACTAAGGGAGATAGATAACAACTCTTGAAAAACTATGAATGCCAACTGAAAACTTATCAGTGGGAAGTGGAGTGGAGGCTTAAGGGGAGTAGTTAGTTAGCCAGATAGTTGTAGGATTCATTTCTCTCTCTCTAATTAGACATCGCATCTTTCTTGTTTGTTAAGTTGTTTCCTAGCAACAACAACAACAAGCTTAAATATGAATTTGAGTTCATAATTCGCTTAAGATATATTGAATCGCGCTAGATTTTATGATTAAAATGTTTGGTTGATACGATACAGGTTGGATGAAATCCATTGTGGGAGATTGATTAAGCTTTAGAACTAATTAATTATTATTAATTTTTAAATGTTGGCGGAATTATTAAATTTTAACATGATAAATTTATTGGATTGGGGTTATCGATAGAATAGCTGGGGAGAAGAACTGGTAACTGAGAAATAATTTGATTTCTCTTGGAGTGATCAATGATGGTAACTGTTGTTAATTAAGAATGCGCTATCTACATATTAATACATTCATTTTATGCAATTATCACAATGAATGAAGAAATGTAGGAAATAAAGGGATTGTTCTATATATTTGTTTCTTTGTTAATCTAAACTAAGAAAGAATTGTTTCTTAGCTAATATTAAAATATGGAATATTTAATATTATTAGAACCTGAATCTATTTAATTGTTTAATATATTTAGAGAAAAAAATAATTATCATTTTCAGTCCATCCATTCTTAATACTATCCACTTAATAAGTCCATGGATTTGTTACAAAGTTCTGTTGGAAATCATAATAATATATTAATTAATCTCCTCGGGAGTGTTAAAAATACTTAATTTGCTGGTGAGTTAGTTGGTTGGCTGGATGCGATTTCTTTTTTTGTTTTAATTTTAGAGAGAGAGAGAGATTAACTTGTTTTGTTTGTTTAGTTGTCTTTACGGAATCTATGTAACAGAAGAATGGTTGGGGAAGAGCAATTATTTGATAAAGAGTTAGGGCTGTTGGAATATTTTAAGTAAATAAAACAAACTAGATAGATAGACAGACACGAACATGAATATGAATATGAATATGAATAAGGAAGTTTAATAGCTGTTGCAGCCATCTGGGATTACACTTCTCTCAGCTTAGCAAAGGAGTAGAAGTGATTACAGACCTAAATCCTCACATCAAGCTAACCTAAGAGTTAGTAAATAGAATATTGGGAGGTTTAGAGTTGGTGTTACTTTATATTGTTTCATTTTAGGATTAAAAGGAATATTATTTTTCTTAACTTGAAATGAATGATACAATCTTGCTGTTTTTGATAGCTAAGTAGGATCTCTCTGTGATGAATAACAGAACTCCAGAAAAACAGAGGAGACTTGTCCTCAAGCACTTCGGAGGAACTTCTCAAGGAAAAGTTAGATACAATTATCCTAATCCGAAATTACACCTGACTAGAGATACCGTTCTTTCTGGATTCTATCAGCCTTCGCTTGAAGGTAATCATCGAAGGAGAGAGAGAGAGAAAGAGAGAATTTATTGATTCAGATAAAGAGGGCATGCGAAAAATAGATTGGTGTCTACTACTAGCTCGTTATTTATCAATTTCTTGCGTTGAAATACCCATAACTTATTCACTTTTTAAAAAAAATAATATACAGAAGACATAGCTCAAAGACGCACTCAAGAAGATATTCTCCAAGGGAAATGGAAAGACAGAGAAGAATTAAGTACTCCTTCTTCTTGTTAGTCTAATAATCCTCAACTTTTAACCAAAAAAAATAGATCCTTTTCAGTAAATACTTTCATTTAGTTCATTCTGCTCACGTAACTTCTACTTAATCCTCTCATGATAGGTGCAAAAGGCGAAAGATAATTAGAAACATTACTTATCATTAACACCTGATGCTATCAATGCAAAAACTATACAAGTAACAACAAAAATAAATGGAATTCTTAGTTGGAAAAAGACTCAAAAAACAATTTAATTATTTATTTGGAAAAATAGTTTGAAGTGTTAGACCAAACAGGAGGATCCTAAGACTAGCAGAGAAAACGATCTACCACTGGGCAATTCAGGCCACAGTCGACTGAGGTAGAAGGTTTTCAAAGCGCATTTATTGCACACATTCTTTAAGTTTTCATTTTTTTTTTAGTAGGAAAATTTATATGATCCAGCTGATTAGAAGGATTCCTTGCGGGGCTTCTACACAGAGAGCTCATAGCTCGCTACGGAAGGCGATGCAACTGATGCCAATGGATGCTTCAAAATAGACTATTCCTTTTTGGATAACCTTTCATTAGACGATCCTAAATTGCAGCGACTTTTAAACGATGATCTGCTGAAATCAAAATAAATCGATTTAGAAGCGATAATCGATGAAAATGCTGATTATTTGCATCATTTACTGGGTAATTGTGCTTGTTTCAAATGCACTTGTGGGAGATGCAGATGCGAGCATGGAAGAGTCAAAGTTACTTACAGAAACGGCATGTCCACTACGTATAATTAGTAATTTTCATCCAAACGGCCAGCTCCTTTGCAGCTTCCCTTGAATCAGACAACGTATGAGACCCTAGCGAGTTTAAAGCACGCCTAGCCAATCATCGATCCAGCACATACAACGACGAATAAAGTAATAAACTATAAATTATCTGCTAAACCATCATGAAATTTAAAGCTAGATAAGTATATTTGATGTTAATTTTATCTGAATTTATGCAGAAAGACTATGTGACACATGAATTACAAAGTCGTGAAAAAAGACCAGATTTCTAGTATGTAAAGGTGCCATTCCTTGGGCAATCAAACTACTAAGTAATGACTACATTGCACAAATTCTACACTTTATATTTTTGATTTGACATCTTGAATACGGAAACTAATGATTCAGACTATTTTTTGATTAGGTAAACTTTGTTGATTGGAGAGACTATGATCCTTCCTACATCTTCAAGAGACCACCTCATAACAGCGTCGTAATAATTATAGTCTATTTAAACACAAAAATATTTATTTTTTGATGACTTGCCATATGATAAGGTACCTGATTGTCCTATCCGCGGGATGACAACGTACAATTAACTGTTCCGAGATGACTAAGAGCGAATTCCTAATGCAACTGCTGCAGAAATAAAAAGACTGCAAAAGAAGTACCTTTTTTGTTGTTTTGTTGTTGAGTTTTCTTATTTTAAAGATAGAATGTATTGAGTTTTCATATTTTTGTTGTGATCGACTCAGTTAAACGATGACGAAAAGCTATGTCGATGAGAAGCCTACGGAATACAATAAGACATTCTAGAATTTCTACCCAAAGGAAGCAGCTACAAACTCCAAATTGCCATATAAATATATTTCAGAAACTGAGGTAAAAAATGACTTGCTAAAATTATATTTAAATGTCATTATTGATTGAAGATGGTTTGAAATGATGATGACTCAATAACTTTGACATATCTCTTTTTTGTGTGTTTTTTGTATTTTCTGTAGAAATTCAACTCTATTCCTCCTTGGAAGACTTAGTTCAAATCTACAAATCAAAAAGACTTTTAGAAGCTCAAAACACAGCAACCTTGCCCTTCGACAAACATTACTAAACCCTGGAAGGCGAAACTCTTGAAGAAACTGAAATCCCTTGGATTCGGAAACACTCCAGCATCAACTGCTTAATCAACTCACAAGAAAATGATGGCACGTTCGACTGTAAATTATCGTAAAAATTGAAGATGAAGAAGAAACAAATATCTTGTAAAAATAGCTTTTGAAATATGCTCGAAAGAGAGCTCATTGATCACTCTCTTTGGCCGAATGACTGGGAGAGCTAAGCATCTTCGGGCTTTTCTTTTGATACAAACTCTTTCTTTCATAAATCTTATTGTATTTTTTGAGTAGTACTCTCAACTCTTTGTAAATGTTATAATATGCATAAGAAAAAACAATTATGACATACAATAACAACGATTTGATCAAAATAATCAATTATTTTACAAAAAAATGAAAAAATTAATAAAGAAAACCATAAATACACAAAAATATCAAATTAAAAGAGTAAAATCAACGGATCTAATCATAGTTCAGAAATAATTGCACAAGTGTTTGTGTTGCTGCTTCTTATTTGAAGCGAAATCGGGTTGGTGTGTTGTGGTAGATAAAATCAAAAGGAGGATTATTTTCATAGAAAAAGCTGGTTAATTAAAGCAAGTTTAAAGTTTAGTAGAAAATACTCCAAATTAATTCAGAAATAATAAGGCAAATACTTAAACATTGCAGACATTTTACATAACAATAAAAGACATATTTTAAGAGTATCTTCTTTTCTTGATGCTGCTTGCCTTTGCAGTCAAGTAACGAGAACTGATGAATTGCATTTCCTGCTATTTTATTTCGCTAAGATTAATCTTGGTATTGTAGATTTTGATATTTTTTTGGTAATACTTCCATCAGCTCCATCGGATTCTTGTAACTGTTTCTGCAAACATTCAGTTCGTTACGCTCAGTCTAAAGCAAAAACGAAGTAAATCAAGAGTCACTACTTGTCAGATGGTATTTGGTTATTCTTTTTTGACTTTGGGATTTCCTTTTTTTTTAGAATGCAAGTACTTGAACTTTCTAATGGCTTTTCAAATCAACAGGATATTGCTAATTGGGATTCTTTTAATCGACGATATCCTTCTCAGTATGGTTGAGATAGTGCCATTTGGTGCATATTTCTACAATTACTACAAGCTCATGGTTTTCATCAGCAAAAATGAAGTAAAGAAAGATAAATATCCTTTTGATTTCTAAAAATGCATTTTCATCTAAATCATGGACTTTTTGATTTTGTCTTTTCATAAAACTAGTTCCATGTGAAAATGATGCAAAAAGGCATTGTTAAAGCTGATCCAGATGTTCTAGGAGAGTTTTGTCTGGGATTGCTAGCTAGGTTCCTCATCAGGATCATGCATAAAGTATTGTTTTCGTTGATTATTTTATGAAACATAACTATCTCTATGATTATTTTAGTCGTGCATGATGTTGAAGAGTTATAGATTGCCAGTTTCGAGCAGTGATTTCAAGTTGATTGGAGAAATACTGGAATTCTTGGAAGAGTATGATCCTTAAATCATCAGAATGAACACAATAACAACTGAAGGCAACATAAACTCCCTTGATTCAATCAGTTCAAATATAGAAAAAGACGCAGGATGTGGCAGAAGTATTAGATAAAAAGAGGGAGGATGATTTCGTAGAGTTGTGAATTTGATTTTGAAAGAAAATCAGTAAAATAGTGGATTTTATATTGCACATAAACATTTGGTTTCGAGGGTTGGTTGATTGTTCTTTTCAACAGAAGAGTCCGATGAAGATGATCAAGAGAGAGAAATCGAAGGAAAGAAGAAAGAAATTGAATAAGAAATCAGAAGATAATAGGAGATGCTTATTCAAAAGTAAATGAAACTGTTTCAAATCTATGCAAGTTAAACTTCACTCAACAGTGAGGAGACTAATAAAATGATAGTAACGACTAACTATGAGAAACGAAATTCAGCAGCTTAACACTAGCAATAACAAAGATGAAATTACTAATACTAGAACCATCTCATAGGAAAGAAATAATCTCAGCAAGAATGATCTAAATCTTAATAATGGTCCTAAAGCTTAAACAATTAGTGATTCACTTACCACAGCAAGCTAATCGTAGAGATTGTAGAGCAATCAACAGAACTTTCAAGAGGAAGAAAGCTAAAATTTAAAATATTCCCAGGAACACCATAGATTCCCCTCCAAAGACAGAAGTGCAACTTAATAAATAGAGTAGAATTATCTAGAAGAAGACGATACAATGAATCGAAGAGATTTCAATGAGAGATCTAGTAAAAATGAAGATTCCATAGAACGATTGAGCACCAACAACAGCAACGCTTGCAATAATACACAACAGTGCAACATAGACGCAAAGGAGATGATGATAACACCCAACAGTGATAGAATTCTACCAGATTAGCTCTCGGAGGATATTGTTGCTGTTCAATGTGAATGCCAACAACAAAACAACAATCCAGGATCATAATAGGTAGCTCTAAGCAAACTCAATAAAGAGTAAACAGATGAAACCTTTGCAAAAGATAACAACCAGAGCTAGGATAAATAATAACCTTAATAGCCCAAATCTATTTCAATTGAGAATATCTAGAAAAGTTCATAGTCAGCTAGAAGAGCAACCTCAATAAAATCTACTTATCCCTCAGCATACTTAACTAACCCTTTGAAGGTTTACTCAGCAACAAAGCTAAAACTGATAAACTCGACACTGGAAATAGTTAGTCCTTATAGAACTAATATTCTAAGATTCAATCTGGTTTGAGTAAACAGACAAAACATAATTCAATCACAAAGAACTTGTAACATATCCCTCAAATGCCTGTCATAAAGATTGATTTAAGCGATAAAAACTTGAAGCTTCAATGACTTAAACTGAAAACCTAAGCTCATAGATATCCTGATTATTTATTTTCTAATACTGATCAATCACTCATTTACACTGTTTCTTCTTTGAAAATGAATGATTTAGTCAAATATCAAAAATCTTATTCAAATTTTATTTTTATTTTAATTATCTATTTCATTTTTTCATGCTTTATGCCATTGTGAGATTCTAGCATTTCAAGCTTTTAGCTAGTCATTACTGCTGTACAAAATGATTCTTGGCTTATATCAACAGATCTTTAATCTATTCTTTGCTTAAAACATCTATTCCACAAATCAAATAGCTAACCAACCAGAATAAAGCAAGAACTGGAACTATAAAAACATATTAAATCTTCACGAAAAAAAGAAAAAGGAACGAACCAAGAATTTTGAATGTTTGATCAATAATATTAATACAATTACATTTATCTTCTTCTTCTTTTTTCTAAGTTTCTTCTAGACTAAACTACATACAACGGCAATGATGAATTTACTCCCTCTGATATCCTCCGCAGGTAATTCTTCTTCCAACGATGAAGAGAGTGCGTGTCCTAGCTTATCACTAACATAAAGACTAACAGGCTTTGGTATATGCACAGCCTTAGGTAGCTTATTTTCTATCTCATTTTTATCATCATATTTTCTTGAATTCCCTGAAAATTCTTTCCCTAATGTTTTCCCTTTGAACATAGGCTGGTGGATATAAGCCATGAGTTTTGCTTCCATCTTAGGTATCGTGACGGGAACTCCTTATAAATTTGCTATTAGCTTTACAATCGGGAACATTGTGACAATCCTAGCAACTTGCTTTCTTATTGGATTCAAGAATCAATTCAAATCGATGATGCAATTAGACAGAAGAATCACATCAATGGTGTACATTGGAGCGATGGTTGCGACTCTCCTATTAGCATTTCTGACACAAAGCGGGATTCTCGTGCTCATCGGGATAATTGTAGAATTAGCTGCGTATGTGTGGTACACTGCGAGTTACATTCCTTATGGAAGGTCATGTCTCACAAATTGCTTCAAATCCCTCATCAGAAGAGAGTGAATGAGATGATAGAAAAGCATCATAAGCAGATAGATTTCCTATTAGAATCATAATCAATACACCTTTTTCGTCATAATCATCTATTATTTTCATCAGTAATTTTGAAATCTTAAAGAAAATGATTAAAAAGATAATAAATGAAAAAGTATAAACGATTTAACAAACAAAAATGTAATATTAAGACAAGAAAACTAAAGAAAAGAGCATTATTTTTAGTTGGAAATGCCAAAATCTTGAATATTCATATGAAATCTACTCTGGTATGTAAATAAAAATTAGATAATATGGAATTAATTGATTTTGCTTTCTATTTGATTCCTTCTCTTCCTCTCCAAAACTTCATTTTTACTATGCATTCCCTTCATTAACTGTAATTTATCTGAAAGTTTACGTCCTCTGCGAGATGGATTACACTTGTTACCCCCCATTCATCATGCCCAAACTTATCCTTGATAAACAGCTCGCGCTTCTATCTGTTCATTGCGCTAATTAGAAATTGAAAAAAATGATAAATACAGAAATTTTTGAGCAAGAATATGCAAGAAAAATCGAATTAATTAGTAGATTTATTTCTATTATTTATCATGTGCTTATTAATGTGATTTTGTTTATTTTTGAATTAATAAAATTAAAAAATGCATGAAAAAACTGATTTTGAACCAATAATTTAGATGTTGAACCCAACATGTGAATCAATGATGGTTTTTTAAGAAAGGTATGTTCCCACGGGAATACTTCTTTTGATTCATTCCTTAATAAGAATATCGATTTTTTTTGAAATAATTAGCAAATCCATGTTCCAAGGTTGAGTTTACTTCATCCAATATTTTCTCTAATAATTATTTTGAATTCTCTTGTAGAACCAAAATCAAAAATAGCTACAATTCTCTATCGAATAATAATTATTATGTTTCTGCGTGATATTGAATCTCGCGGAATAATCCGCCTGTTTTACCCGCTGCCAGTAATACAATTCCTGAGTGAATTTCCTGAACAAAAATTACAAAACAAAAGTGAGAGAAAAATATGTATTTGCTTTTATTTTTCCCTCGTAAAGCTTGCACCAAGGCAATCTATTTCACACACTCAAAAATTGCAAATATTTTTTTCTAAATTAATTGACTAGTGCGGGAGGATATGTTTGGCAAAAAAGGAAAATCAAAAGGAGGCAAAGCAGGTGCGGAGTTCTTCGACACGGATAAGAGGGATTTAGCTGAGCAGTTTGAGGGAAGCGTCACGAATAAATATGTTGTGATAGTCAAACTCCAAGATGAATTGCCTAGGAGGTCGAAGATTCTTTATTGTAGGATTAACAAGAGTAAGTAGCTGAGATGAAAAAAGAATGATTATGGAGGAATGTAATAGTTTTTGTTTTTGATATCGTGCAACACAGATTATAGCGGCGAAGAGATCAATGAGAATTCATATGATTATTATGTCCATTTTATTGATATGGACAGACGAAATGACTGCTGGGTGACAAGGAGCTAGATTGAACTTGTAAAGCAAAAAATTAATAGGAATTGATGTGTTAAAAGCATTGTATTGATAATATGAAATTGATTTTTAATCGCATGATAGACAACCGAAATATATGTAGAGCACAAACATCACTCTAAAGGATAGGCTGTTAAGAAAATAGAAACTGAAGAAAATCATGAACATGAAGGTAACTACGAGATATTGAAATAAAATAATAAAACATTAGCTTTGAAGACCACTGCAGCTGATATTGCTAGATATTTAATACAATATTATGATTGGCTGATCTTATTATGATCGAATAATGATTAATTTAATTGACTTAAAACAGGCTGTAATGAAGAAGACATTGAGAGACACAGGGAAGCAACAAAGATCAAAACGATCGAGAAAATTATGATCGGAAAAAAATATTGCGAGACTTGGTATTACTCACCTTATCCTAAAGGGTATCACAACATCGAGTGTCTGTATATCTGCGAGTTCTGCTTGAGCTTCTTTTTGAGCTTGGCTGAGAGGGAGAGGCATTCTCTGAAGTGTATTCACCATCATCCACCTGGGGATGAAATCTACAGAGACGAGCAAAACAACTTGTCAGTTTATGAAGTCGATGGCAGGAAAAACAAATCTTACGGTGAAAATATCGCTTATCTAGCGAAGTTTTTCCTCGATCACAAGAAACTCTGGAGAGACATGGAACCATTTATTTTCTACATTCTATGCGAGAATGATGAGTCAGGCAGTCACATTGTCGGATATTTCTCCAAGGTTGGTTAACTTTGTTTAATTTTTTGTTGAAGAAAATAATCAAAATAGTATTACTTTTATGGTTATTTGAGGGAATTTTCTTTTTGATGTTGCTGCTATGAATAATTAATTATGGTTTTTGTAATTTTTTCTAAAAACAATAGGAAAAAATCTAAGAGGATGCGAAGGTAAACAATTTCAGTAGTTGAACTGACCAAGCTAAAAATCAAATAAATCAACCCATTAACAAATCTAGAAGATATTTTATTTTTATTGAGAGGCTTTTATAATTGATAATATTTTTGAAATATACAGATTAGAACCCCTGAGAGCTATAACTTGTCATGCATTCTCGTTCTCCCTTGCTATCAGAGAAAAGGATATGGAAAGTTTTTGATAAGTTTCTCCTATGAATTATCTTTGATAGAAGGAAGACTTGGTACGCCTGAACGACCACTTTCAGATCTAGGTAACGGGGATTAAATAATATAAAAAATATTCAGTACAGCAGCAGAGTAGACTACCAGCTTTGATTTTACGATATTATTCCCTGTGGTTTCTTCTCCGAACATTACACTCACACACTTATTCAATCATTAGTTTATTTTCAGTAAAAATAATTTAGATTTTGTATTGAAAAATGGGATTTTATTTTGTATTAGGGAAAGCAAGTTACTTGAGTTGGTGGACATAACGTATCATAGATCATTTTAATACATTATAAACTTAAGATAAAGATGCTGACTTTAATTTGAAGTCTATCTCATAGACTACAGGAATCCTGGAGAAAGACATTCTATGGACATTGGTAAGTTCAGCAAGAAGAGAAGATAATCTTTAAATAATGATTTGTTTGATATTTACTCAGGAGCAAAAGAAATTAGTGAAATACATCTAACCCGAGGTAACAATGCATTTCAAACGTTTATTCTGGCATTCTCCTGTTATCAATAATATCTTTAATGTCTAATAACTTTTGAATTTGGATACCATTTGTGTATTTTAGGAAGGTAGAAAAGCTAAAGAACTCTCCAGTGAGATAATAATCTGCACAGACTCTAAGAAACTCAAGGAAATCTACAATGAATGTGGTAAGCCAGGAGTGCACATATATTCCCAAGATATCCATTGGGTGCCTCACAAGACAAAATGGGTGAATGTAGAGGAACCTGTTTATCCCGTTTATGATCCGTTTTTGCACTTGAACATCAAGAAAACATCACTTAACAACAAATCAGATGAAGCTCAAATTGCCTGAGGATCAACACAGAAATCATTCATTCTATCAAAAACAGCACAAAAAAAATGTCTTTTCCCTAAATTCATTCTTTTTTTTTCTCTTTTCACTTCTTATGATACAACTACTTTTATGTTCCCCGTCGAGAATTGATAACTTTAAAGGTTTAATGAACTCCTGTGATTTTAAAAAACAAACCAAGAGTTGGAGGGATCAATTGTAAGTTCAAATATCCTAATTGTCTATTCAATACAACTTGAAAAAAAACAAACAAGGAGCACTTCAAAAAATAATTAAACTCTGCGATTTTAGCTTGCTAACTGAGGGAGACGTGTATTTTCAGCTTAAATCACAATTTGATTTTGCATTACATCAATGGCTAAGAGAAAGGGTAAAGGCAAGGAAGGGCTTGGCAAAGACATCGGGGATAAAAAGCAGACCCTATCTTTGACGATAAGCAGCCAATATGATGGGGCGTTGGATAGCTAATACTATGTTATTGGGCTGATGAAAAATGGCTTGAAAGCTAAAGCTAGGATTATTGAATGCAGAGAAAGCAAACGTAAGATAATAAGCTAAAATATTATGCTTTTCTTAAGAGTTTGTTGTTTGCATGGAATTTTAAAGAGTTCGCTGATGTCCAGGAGAAGAATGACTACTCATATGATTACTACCTCCACTTCGAAGGATTCAATAGGAGAAATGATCAATGGACTGAAAGAAACAACATAGAAACAGTAACATTTTCTGAATAAATTATTATTACTGTATTCAGAGCTGGATTTTCATTTCAAACATCATTTCTTTCAGCTAAATTGGCTATTTTTTGATGGAATGGAAGGTTAAGGAGCTAGAATATTTAGAAAATACAACAAAATAATATAAATTGATAGATTTAAGGGAAAAGGATATCTATTTGATTGAAAGGATAGGTTAAGTGGGAGTCTTTTGATTAATTTTTTTTTTGATTCAGACTACAGAGATGATCGTAGATACTCATCTTAAGAAAAAGAAAAAGGGAGAAGAGTCCAAGTAAGACAAAGAAGAAAATGATGAGCATGAAGGTAACGAGAATATAATTATTTACAAACTGATAACTTTCAGTTTCACAGTTTCAGACATTGATTTGAGATTTTTTACAAATAAAAAATGCTAATTTGTCTAAAATCATTAGAAGTTATCTTAAAACTAATTAACTACAAACCACTTTTGGATTATTCTTAGACTTTTTGACAAAAAAATATTACTTATTGTCCATATGAGTTGTCCCATAATCCTTTTTTGAAATTGCTTTAGCTGATTTTGTTTCAATTATTCAGGTATGGATGAAGCCTCCCTTGTGGCTCACATGGTAGCTACAAAGGTGAAAACGATAGAAAAAATATAAATAGGTAAACACTTATGCGAGACTTGGTATTATTCGCCATTCCCTGCTGGATACTAAAACCTAGATATGCTGTATTTCTGCGATTTCTGCTTAAGTTTCTTCATCACACCAGCTGAAATGAACAGACACAAAGGGATTTGTAGATTAACTCATCCTCCAGGTGATGAAATCTACCGAGATGACTCGAGATAATAGTCCGTCTCGATGTATGAAGTGGATGGTAAGAAAAACAATGTTTACACTGAGAACCTAGGGTATATCAGTAAATTGTTCCTTGATCATAAGAATCTTTACTATAGTCTCGACCCTTTTTTGATTTATGTTCTCTGCGAGAATGACGAATCAGGTAGTCACATTGTTGGATACTTCTCGAAATGGAAAGAATGTCCAAATGGATATAATTTATCTTGTATTCTTGTGTTACCGTGTCATCAAAGGAAAGGTTACGGGAAATTCCTTATTAGTTTCTCATATGAATTATCACTCATTGAAGGTAAGAGTGGCACACCAGAAAGACCTCTCTCTGATCTAGGTAAAGTCAGTTACTTAAGTTGGTGGTCTCAGAGAATTGTGGAATTTATAAGATCAAGACCATCAGATAGTCCGTTTTCCATTCAAGACATCACGAGAGAAGCTGGAATGCAAGAAAAAGACATCATCTGGACACTCGTAAGGAAGAGATAAATTAGCTCATGCTACAAGAAGATTTTTTTTCAGTTTTTAGAGGGATTTTCTTATTTTTTTGAGGAGAAGAAATTGCTTGATTCTTTAAAATATGCAATAATTAATTCTTGAATTTTAAACAAACAGGAATAGAAGAATATGATCAAATATGCTTCAGGATAGATCATAATCTGCACGGATGCGACATTCCTCAATAAAATATACAAAGAAGCAGGCTAACCTGGTGTCCCAGTGCATATGGAATTCATGAGATGGATGCCTTTTAGGACGAAATGGGATAAGGAAATCACCCCTAATTATCCAGCATACTCAGCGGACAAAATGCTAGCGTTGTTTGCAATACAAGAGAATAATAACAAACTTAAATAGACTGCTAAACCACAGTGATAATTAGGATATACGATGTTTCTCTAATTTTATAAAGAATTCATTTTATTTTTAAATCGGCAAAAAACAAAAAAATAATTTGATTATAGGATTAATTTACATTTTTGATTGAAATAAGAAGCTATTAAATCAATTAAAGTTGTCCAATTTAAAGGATACTATTTATTTTGTGTTGAATTCTTGCTTGATAGTTATCTTAATTAGGCTGTTTGGACAAAATATTCCAATTATTTTAAACAAATAAACATTGTTATTAGGGAAATTCCATAAAATAGTTTATTTCAAGAGATTGATTCTGCGGATGGAAAACCCAGATCTAATTCTGATACATCGTCTTATTAGCTGAAGAAATCATTCCTTTCAAGTTCACGAGGTGAAAATGTGAGTTGATCTTTCAAAAATGCACTCGTGTTCAGATTCTCCAAGAAAATTGAACGAATTGGTAGTTCCAAATCGAAAAATTCATTTCCTTAATCCTATTACTATTACTTGGAGTTTTCATTGTTATTTTGAATAGAAGTGTAGAAACTGCATGTTTTCTCAAGTTTCCCAAGAGAATTTACAGAGCATGACAGCTTCGATTGTAAGCCTTCAATTATTTGATTCGATCCAAGAGTTACCAGCGAAGGAGGAAGTTTAAAGCAATCCGATTATTTATCTTCTAGTTCGTTTAATTTCTCTTCTTCAACTTGCATATTCACATTATTATTCTCTTTTTGACTATTTTCATTGTTTTGTTGTGCAATAGGTGCTGCTCCTGCTGCTTCTCCTTCTTCTATTATTTTTTGCTGTTCTTTGGAGGGTTTACCTTCTTAGCTAATCGTCTTGGAATCTACATTAATTTCTATGTACGCTAAATCAGCTAGCCTATTCGATGAATGGGTATGCTTATCGTTATTCACTGAATCCACATCGCTGAGAGTCGCTTCTGCAAGCACATCAAATGTCAACAATTTGATTGACAAGGACTGATTTGCGAACGCATTGATAAAGAATTCTCCGAGTTTATTCAGGGCAGAATTCAACGATTATTCATCAGGGAAGAGCCTTTCTCTGTATGTCTTCGTCCGATTAAAGCAATCGTACAGCACGAACGTATTCGATTCATCTAGTTTCCTGGATAGAGACAAGACATAGCTACCTTTGTTTTAGATCTCAATGATGATCATGACTTTGAACTGTAGAATCTCCTAGCAGATGCCTTCTTCATAGAAATAATCTAAATCCGCCCAGAAAGCATCAGCGAGACATCCAAATGAGAATTATTACCCTGGACTTTAGAATTCCACCAACCCGAAATGTTTCTGCAAGTAATTCGGTTCGAAATAGCAAATATGTGTTTTCTTCCCGCATTGCTAGCCGAGCTCGATCAGCTGTTGTAGGCTAGTCTAAAGATTCGCAAATTCGCCTTTGGCTAGATACAACAGAGCGATAGCCATGCTGATTTTGAATGGCGTGATGGCAGTGTGCATAAGCGAGCTTTTCACGATGGAATCAGCTCTGCTTACCGCTGATTTAGATTAGATTGGATAGATGTTTTCTTTTACACGGTTTGTGCAGCAATCCTGACCCATTTTCAGCTGTTCAAGCAATATGATAATCTTTGAATCCTTTTTTGATTTTTTGAGATAAAGATGAGTGGGAATAATAGCGCTATGAATGTGAAAATCTCCTTTAGATGGGTAGTTAAAATGTGAGCTTCCTTGTATAAAATCAACAAACTTCAATGCGCAAGTATAATAATAGTTATTTTTGTTTGTTTGTTTTTCTTCTTCTGAAGGTAATTTTTTTACGGTCTTTTTCTATCAGACTTCCAGTTTTTTAATTGATAGGGATAGACATATACATTGATTTCCACAGGATTTATTCGTTTTTGAAGCCAGAGTAAGAGGATTAGCTGCAAGAAGAAATAGTCTTGTCTACATTATGTTAGTTAAATACATATTATTGAATTCATCTATCACATGGATTCATTTTTTTTGATTATTTTTTCATAGCAAAAAATTGAATTTGTCTTTGAACTAAATACAATAAATTGATTTTATTCAAAAAATAGAATAAAACAATCATGAGACGCTTGGATTAAGGTGAACTAGAAAGAATAGTAATTGTAATAAATTAACCAAAACAGCCATATTTAAATAAGTTTAACCATTTTGTTCCAAAAACGAAAAGAATCTCTATATTCTTTTAATATCTTCTATTTTAGTTAAAGTCTAACGATTTTCAAATTTATAATTTATAATATCAATCCTCATTAACATACAATAAACATCCAAACGATACTAATAATTTTAATATATATATATATTATATACATCTTATTTCTTATTAACTACTCAAAATTGTTTCAAAATTGTAAACTCCTCACTATTTCTTCAATCTCTGCTTGCTGCTCCTTGCGCTAGTCCCAATCTCTAGGACGCTGTAACTTCGGTGAGGTGCATTTGTCTTCCAAGGCATTTTCGGTAATACTCTCGAGAATAGACTTGTATTTCCCTCGAGCAATACAACTTTAAATGTCTTTTCTGTCATTTTAGTCTTCTCCAGTCTGCTGAAAGTCTTGTACTTTATCTTCTTCGAAGTTCATAATATTTTCTGATCCATCTATTATATTTATTGGTGAGAATTCCTCCATTTAGTGCTAAAAGTCATCGTGTTCTCCCAAGAATATGATTCTTTCGCAAGGATACTATTACTGACTATACTGTGAACTTAGCTATTCATGATATTTAGGAGATTCATAATCATCTAAATCCTCAATTTACAAGGGATTCCTTAAATCACTGCTTATTTTCACTGATTCTGATGCAAACAGAAAATCTTCATTAAAATGCTGCTGATTTATCACCAGCTCTACGCCACTGCTTTCTTTAATATTGTCCCTGCTGCTATTGCTATCCTCAAATTTATTATTGTTGTTGTTTATGTGCTCTTCTTTTTGTAAGTTCAAAAGTTCATCCTCGAAATTTCTCATCTTAATGCCATCCAACTCTTAGATTTCCTCTAAAAATGCTTTCTCGCCTTGGAAGAAATCTTCAGGATTCTGTAAAGAGCCAACTTTGTCTCTGAAATTAAGATCTTCTTTATCTTCGATGAGCCCAATAAGATTTTCGAGAGATTTCTCTGCGTTTTCAGGGGAGGAATCGAACGCAATGGGCTGTTTGAGTTGGAGTGATAGTTTCTCACTCTTTATTAGAGATTCATTTTACAAATCTGCAAGAGCATCATCATCTTCATCTTCAACTGCAGCTACAGGAGAAGGTTAATTAAGCTATTATTGCTGCTCTTCTTGTTCTTTTTCATTTTCTCCTTCTGATTTATCAATTGACTCCAGACACTAATCTAAGGCAATCTTTTCTAACTCTTCCTTCTAAGGTAATGCTATTGTCTTGCCCACAATATCCTCAGAATCTCCTGCAATATTTACCTTTATTTCGATGTTTCCTTACTGTTACAAATTAATAATATCTTCTGATATTTCATGGGTCTTATCAATAACATTTGTATTTTCCCTGCTGACAGTCTTGAATGAACTCCATTCTTTCTTGTAAATTGACTGTCCAATGCTGTTCAGCCTATCTTAGAAGCTCAAATATGAAGAAACCTTTTAATTCTGTGATCTACTTTATTTATTTTCTTACTGTTACAGCTGTTGTTGTTGCTGATTCTGTTGCTTAAGCAGATAACTCTCAAGATCAGCACTCTTGTTGTTGCTATTGCTCATAAGCAAACTACTGCCATTCTTTGAAGAATCTGCATGAACACTTCGAATATTTAAATTATCTTTTGCACTTTTTAGCTATTTCTCCATTTCGATGTCAATTTCATCTTCTTTCGAAATATCTTTGGCTGGATGATAACCAGTCTCTTGATAACTATCTGTGTTTAGTTCTTAAATAAGTTCATTGCTGAGGAAACCTCCATCAAGCCCACTTAAATTGCGACTTGGACTCACAGCTGCTGAGACTTTTCCACTTGAATTAGCATTCTAGACAATTTTCTTCAAAGACCTCGATCCTTGATATCCTATGTCTTGCTCTTATCCACTAAAACAACCCTTCGGATTTCTTAACGAAAACCTTTATCGTTACTCAGGGTAGTGACTGTTGTAATTTGGATTAGCCTCTCGATGGTTCCTCGCTTCAGACGATGCAGTTCTCTTCATGGAGAGTATCTGCTTGATGCGTTCTGAAATCGAATTCTTAGCTTCCTCAACAACTACTTTTTTCTCCTAATCTTAGAAACTTAGTCTATCCATAATTTCTCCTATTGGCTTCTTCTCCTCGATGGATTTTTATGCCAACATCTGTTCACCTTCATTCTATTTGTCAGCACTGACACAACTAGCATTATGACTTATCAATGACAACACACTTGACACACTATCTCTCTTGTATTTAATCTCCTCCTTCTTCTCGAACGAATTCTCCATCTCATTCATCAAAGCATTATCTTCCTATTTGCTAGGAATCTCAAAGCTTTTTGCTTTTTACAACTATTACAATGATTGTTTGTGCTTTTCTTATTCTTATGATGGCTGTATCAATGTCTTTTAGGACATACTTTTACTCTAGCTGCAGTTCTTCGAAATCAGATTATTCAGTTGATTATTGCTGAGAAGGTTTTGAGAACTCCTAACGAGATTACTCTTACCATGAGATGCAATATTGGTATTATACCCTTACTATCCTCTGGATGATGGTTTAGCTGCTACTGCTGCTGCTGCTGCTGTTCCATCTTTATTATAGCTTCTCGACAATAATCCTGATGGCTTAGATGTCATCCTTGTGGATAACTTATTGTTTTGTTCTTTGGAAAGATCTGAGCACTCCGACTAAGGCTTTAAGATCCTTGTCTGATAGTAATGCTGCATTTCAGAAGGACTTTGCAACGGCAAGTATTTCTCAAATTGCAGTTATTTCGGTTACATATTTCCAAAGTTTGAAGGTATCTTCTCTGCTACTGGTTCCTAGTGCCCTTGCTATTCACTAATAACTCTTTTATCTCCAGATGAAGATGAAGGATGATTCGAGGCAAGCAGCTTACTTGCCGATGATGAATTAGGTTTCTTCTTTGAAGACAATTCTTATTTCTTGCTAAGATTTTCGATTACAGCTTTGCTAATAACTTATTTTTTAGAATTCTCTTTTTTCTGGGTTTATTACTGCAACTTCAATGCCTCTTGTAGTGCTAGCTTACTCTTTTGTAGGATCTTCCCATTCTATTTCTAGCCAGGATTAGTATTAGTATTATTATTATTGCTACTACTATTATTTTGATTATTGTGCAGATCAGCTGCACTGCTTCGTTGAGAAGGTGAGAGATACATAGAAAAGCATGACACTTACTTGTTTTAGCTCTCATTCGATGGATCTAACGATTATGCTGAATATTGAGATTAAAAGCGAATTTAGTGCTGTTATTGCAGTTCAATATTAGCTGTTCTCTCGCTGAATGGTTCAACCTAAGCGAAATTAATAACCTCATTCCTGTTGATATTGATTGCATCATTGGAATCAGCCAAAAGAAGCTGATTATTGCTAGAGGCTACAATATCCGGAGGCAGAATATTCTTGGAAATCGAGGTGTTTTGGAAGTTCTAAATCAATTTGATGGGTTTATTTTCAGTGTGGCTCCTATCACCATCGAGATGAGCATGATCATCTGTGCTTTCAGTATCAACTCGTTTAATTGATTTCTTGTGCTTGTTTACTTATCGCTAGTAAAGCAAATTCAAAGTATTTAAATTGGATTAGTGATGTCTTGAGGGATTCTTGCTAAACGATTGCTTAGAGTTCAATGTCTAATACTGTGATTGCTGCTGCTGCTGTTGATCAACACATGATTTCAATGCCACATCAGCTTATGCCTTTGGAAGATCTGCTTTTTGTTGTGTCTATTTTGTGATCTCATCTTCATGTACTAATCGATTGTTATCCATTTTCTTAGAAGTCTATTATTCATTATTGAGTTGTCTATTCTCCTTTAGATCTTCAGCAGTCTCAATATCTTCAATATTTGCAAGATTCTCTACATCTCCATTCTCAAGCTCAGTTAAACCTGATAGACTTGCAGTCTTTGGCTAGTCAGAGATCTTAGAAGTTCCTAGCTTATTCACTTAGTCAAAACTGCAGGTACAATTGTTTTCAACAATCTTTTCGATTTTCTTGCGGTTAAAGAAGGGTAGAGTTGATCTATCCAAGCAATAAGAAGATGAAGATAAAAGCTAAGAAGATTAAACCGCAGAAGATGCTACTTAGTTATTGATAAATTTATCTTTTTCAGGTAACACAATTCCATCTTTGAAATGCATTTTCTTAATGTTTTTAGAATCATTCAAAAACACACACCCTTCACCGCTATATTTTCCTCTTAAGAACTAACCTAAATAATAGTCGTGATTGTTGGATGCTTAAATTGGCTTTCGGCCGACTCCACTCAATTGTCCTCCCTTTTGAAAAGCAGGAAAAAATAATATTGAAATGGAGGTCACTTTTGAAGAAGTTGTTCCAATCAAAAATAATTATCTGAAATTCAGAAGAATTCCATAATATCTTACATGGAAATATCCCCACTCATGCTGCAAGGAGGTATTATTACTGCTGCTGTGTGTCAATATCCCTAGCCCATCAGGCACTCCATTTCGTTGAGCTCCATAATACACTTTAGTATTTCCATCAACAATATTCAATCTCGCAAATCTTTTAGCAGCTCTCACATCCAAGGAATGGCTTGAATGCAGCTTCTTAAAAACACCGGAGATGTCTATTGATTGCTTGAGCTCGTTGATGTCTGAAAGTAGCATTAACAACAATAAAACACAACAAGATTAGGTTTATCTAGATAAAAATAGAGTGCAACTAAATTTGCCTTGAAAGATTTATATTGACAAAATAATTATGATTATTCTTTTGGGCTTTGCAGATAAGTATTCTGTATACTAAAATGCGCGTAATTGGAAGTTTTAACTATGTCCATCTCTAAAATGTTGAATTGACTCTGATGAAAGGTAAAATGCTACGATTCAGAGGGCTAATTCATGGCAATATTTAGAAAAATGGTTTAGATTTTGAAACTAAAACAACAACTCTTCATTTTTTTCTTCTCCTCCTTCATTTGCATCAGATGTTTGAAATAAATCTACTTGGAGGTATTTGTTGCTTCTATCAATAATAAGTATTTTAATATGTCTTACACTTAATGTCTGCAAGTTCTGACGATTATCTTAATTGTCCATTTGAAACAATCAGAGTCTTGTAGGTTTTGCTGCCAGCTGGTAGACAAAAGCAAGTTGTTTAAGGCGTACCTAGCTTCCAAGTTCCAAGGTAAATATCTCCACTTGGTAGTACAAATTATGCTTTGCCACTGATAACAGATTCCTCGAACTATCCTTCAATATATCCACCTCCACAAAAGTGTAGAATCCCTTTTCCGTGCATCTTGTCTTTCTTCCATTCGCCTTCAAATGCAGCAGAATCAATAATAAACCATCAAAAATGCAAGGAATCTATGAAAGGTATATTATCAGAACAACCATAAATCTGACTAATAAAGCAATGATAAGGAATATTGAAATCCTTATTTGGCTTGTACTAACATATCAAGTTCTACTCTGATACTAACCCTATCTCTGCTGTAATATAAAATGCAAGATTTACCAATATAAAAATCTCCATTATCCCAGAGAAATGCGCCAAACACCTCTTTGAGTCTTCCATCTGTGAGGAATCCATGGTAGACACCGTTTGAGAAATGGACAAGCTCAGATTCTCGTAGCTGCTCCATTCAAAAAGAGATGCCACTAAAAACCTTGATTGTGTGTGTGTGTGTTTGTGCGAAATATCTATATTTCTCGCTCGAACTAAATGTGCTCAAACTAAGATTTAAACTGCAATATTATTAATAGGCTGCGGAGAATTAACAATCTAAAATCAAATACTCCTCGAAAAGATTATTTGAAATATCTCCTCCCAGCCATTCCATTCTCTTCCCTACTTTTAAATCAATCTTGCTTTCGTTCAAAAATGCTTATTTACCCCCCAGCAAACAAACAAACAAATTACCTTATCACATTAAATGATAAGAAATGTCTAGCTTTTAATTGATTGAGTGCTTCTTTAGAATTAATAGCAAAAAGGTAGATCGTACAAAAAACAATAATAATATGATAATAATGCTATTTTCTCTTTTTGGTGAACATCTTGAATTTTTGTTAATTCTTAGTTTGTAAAAAAAGATAGTTTATTCTTCGTGAATTTAAAAAAAAAGAAAGAAAGTTAATAAGTCGATCGTGAATTAAGTTTTGAAAGAGCATCAAGGGTTCTGATTTTTCAATTCAAATACATATTTCATAAAAAAAGAGTTAAGTATTTTTTTATTTCTGCTGTCTTTGTCTTAAGTTGTTCATTCTGTGGAACAGAATCCTCCTCCTTCAAATTCATCTACAGATTGCTTTAAGATGATCTCTGGGACTCGAAGACTTTGCAGATACTTCGATAGCTTATCGGAGTTGGTGAACTTTTGTCGATGAAAACAAAAAGAAAAATTGTGGGGATTGAAAAAGAAATAAGAGTAAAAAGAAGTGTAGTTTAAAAGAATAATTAGCTGAATGAGTTTAGCAATGGTAATTATCATTGAAATCAAATTAAATGTTTCCCTTACAGATTTGATAATAGGAAGATAAGACTCAATCCAATTCGTGTATTCAGCTTTGACAACAGTGAATTCCTCAAATGCCTTAGGTAAATACCTAATCAGCTGCTTTTCAATTCTCCTCAGAGAATTCCCTTTGTCTACAAAGCAGATCAACATTGAAATTAGAATTGTTTATTTAGGAAATGGACTGCATTTAAAATATTTTTATTTTACCCAACGTTTCAATGTAAAGAAACTTATCCCCTGAAACGAGTGCTTTATGTGTTCTATTCTGCGACAAAAATTAGATTTTCTTCAAATGTTCCACTCGGCCACCACCGAGCTAATGTTATGTCTTAAACTACCCAGATTTCATCATAGAACCTGTTGGAGAAATCAATGGGACCTCAATGCTTCCATGTCTACGATTGCTAGGGTTTATAAATTCATAGCCCATTTCATCAGTATGACTTCTCTTTATAGGTGCGATTGAGAACTCTCCGTCGTAATTAGTCAAGATTTACTCACTTACTTCTTCTCCTTGACTCAAAATACCTTTTTTCTTAGATATTTCCTCGAATTCTAGAGAAATAAGTTAGCTTATTGTTTTAAATTCATAAATAATATTTTGTTTTTTATTAAACCCTCTCTTTTAGCTAACCTTTGGATATTTTCTCCTCTTATCTGTCTTCATCGTGATCGCCATCATTGGAGAAAAGGAAGGAACTCTCGATAATAGACACGTTTGGATTGATTCTTTGATGTTTGCTTTTCAAAATTGATCTCGTTTTTTCGGGTGAAATAACACGATTTATTATGTCAAAATGATCTTCTTAGACGTTCTACATTGGAGGTAAATGCATTTAGCCACTCAAAGGCAGTTAAAATTACTATTATGAAAATAGCTAAGACTATTAGTGTTGTTGCTGTTATGGTTAATGTAATGATGCAGTTGGTAATAAATTTGGAGATGGTGACGAATTCTCTCCTAAGATGGATGTTCTAGGTACATTCAAATGATGAGCATTCTCATCTTGGATATTAGTATTACTATTTTGAGTTGATTTCTACTGTTCCTGTCTGTCTTTCAACTTTTATTTCATCCGTTCTAACAAGCTACGTTGGGTGGATAATGCTGCTGAATATGTCAAGTGAGATGCAAGGGGGATGTAGTTATGCAGCGCGTTTTCGATAACTTTCATCATCTTTAGATATCTGTCATACAGGCGATGTGCCTTTAAAGAAAAAAGAGGGAGTTATTTTAGATTTTAGTTTTTCGATTGGTATCACTAAAATATCAAAATTCTTAATTTTTTTTACTTCGGTATGCGAAATTGAAGCTAAGTAATGATCTAGCGGACGAGACAGATGTTCGATTCTGTACAGGAGGATATAGTGGAAGACATAACGGACATTTGGAGACCAGTGCATGAAGAGTTTGAAGAAAATATTCCCAAAAAGATACTCGCATATTTCCTCTTTGACATCATCTACAGACAATCATTTTTATTTGAAAAGTGTTTTTAAAAAAGTTAATTTTGAATAAACAACTTGTGTGTCTTACTGGAGAACAGAGGAAAGTTATTGTAGATGATTGAAAGGGCTTTTTGAATGCTCATGGCATGGTCACCTTCGAGAATCAACTAAATGCCAGTGAAGAAATGCTTTAAATCGCAATCAGGAGGGATGCTGTGTTCATTTTTTTAGAGCATCTGCATCCACATATCCACAAGATGAAAAGAGCTGACAACATTCTTGTGATCAAGTATGCTACACAAAATTAAGAGAATTTCAGTTGCTAGATCTTAAGAAAAGAATAAATAAATTAGAATGAGAAAAAAGAAAAACTTTGTCTTTGAGTAGGCGAGATGGATAAAAATTTTGAGAAGCTTTGGGTTGAGGAGAAGATGCAGAGAAGCGATCTTCATTGAGTCTGGGAGCTTTCTCATTTCGACTTTAGCCATTTGAAGGCAGAAGGACTTAATTAGAACACCGTATCCAGGTAACTGAATCCAAGGCACATGGTCCTTCGATATCACCGTCTTTGGAGAAAAAAAAGAGTGTTAAATTATTAGGTTGCTTTTGGATAGGTTTTAAGATGTTTATTACGCTATTCACATAGAGGGCCCATTCTGATAGGAAGAAAAAGAACCCTCTGCTCTTTTTCGTGATTCTGGCCCAGTAGCGGGGATTATCTAGAACTTTTATGAGATGCTCATAGTTTTTCTCTCCTTACCGATCTGCCAAGACGTATGCTTCGAAGAGCTGTCCCCAATCGAAAAGTGATTAAAACACTTTATTTGGCTCTCTGGGCTTGTAATCTAAATATGAAAACACTGGCCTCAGGGGCTCGGGTACTTCTGCATCCATGAACTCCAAACTTGCTAGTAACTTTGCTTAAAAAGAAGGTATCCGAAAATAAGATACAGCACAGTAATTTTCAACGAAACTGCGCTCTTCTCTGTTGAAGTACTGCTGTGGCTCTCCAACCTTTTCAAGAACTCTCTCGAGAATCTTGTAGGAAAGTGTCTGGTAGAGGAGACACACTGGGAGTTTCGCCTTCAGATTACCTATGTCTTGCTTCTTGTTTGTCGTGAAATTAATCCCATATGCGCTTCCATTGACGCTGAAGAGAAGGGAGAAACGAAGATATAAATTTTTAGATTACTGTAGAATTATTTTATTAAAAGTAGTTCAATTACAAGAGAGAAAAGGAGAGAGGGAATCCCATGTTATCGAGGTTGAACTCACCACGTGATAAGATCATCTTCAAACACCGGTAGTAGCCTTCTCGGAGATACTCGTCCACCTCTTCCGCGAATGTCACAAGATGATCTGCCAACTCCACGAGCACCTTCTGCGCTCGTATCAAATCTTCCGTTGTCTTGTAGTAGAACGATGTCGTCGATTACTTGCCGATAGGATAAGGCGATCTCAGGTACGTGTCTTCGTTTCCAGAGCACATACTTTGTGAGTTTTTTGCGCAAGGGCGGCGGCTCGGTTGAAGTGGTTCAGCATCTCTTCTTTGAGCTTCAGTCTCTCGAATCCGGACACAGCCTTCTCGTTCCCGTGCAGTTTATACACATTCTCCAGGAGTTGGTTCTTCGCTTCCGCCAGCTGCTTGATCTACGTTTCAAAGATACTTTTGAAGCCCCAAAGATGATAAACTTTTTTTGTTTTTTGTACATCCGAATCAATGGTAATATCCCTGAAATAAACTGAGGGAGAAGACTTGTGGATTCCGTTGTTCGTCATCACGCCTACGAGTGTCTGTCTGATGTACGGGATCTGTCTTGCTTGGATGAGCATCTTGACTGTGCCGAACTCCCGTCCTGCGCTCCAGAGCTTCTCGTCAATGAGTACTTTGCGTTCCTCCATTTAAATGCCGTCTTAGAAGATCTATTCACATACAAAAAATCAAGTAAACCCAATTACAAGAAATAGGAGATCCTAGCTATTGTAGGGAGAGCTAACCACTGAAGGCTGATGAGCAAGGAGGCTAGAATATGTAATGTAGGATTCAGCGACCTGTGTTTCTTCATAGACTGTTATCAATGGCTATTCCTGCTGATTAACACCTGATTCCTCCGATTCGTTATCTTCCGAGATCGATACTCCAGCTTCACTTGTTTTTCCTTGATTTTAACTTTTCCGTACATTGTGCACCCACAAGCAGAACTTAAAGCAACCATTGCTCATAGCTGTAGCTGTTGTAGAAACGGACAACTCAACTGCCTAAGTAATTTCCTTGTACTGCCACGATAATGTCTTATTATTTGTCTGCAAGAAAATCTATTCTTGTTCTTGTTCTCGGAATGTAAATGAATCCGAATCGATGTCTTCTTCTTCCTCAATAAGATTTGAAATCGAAAACGAACTTTATTTTCCTAGAGAAAGCTCGTTTGGCTGGGTTTTATTCTATTAGATGTTTTCCCCATTGGTGTTTTCAGCAGGGAGAATGTTGTCTGAAGACCGCCGTCTGCGTCTTTCTGCTTTGCTAACCACTTTCTTTGATATTAAATATGGAATTATTTTCAAAGTTATCGTAGGTTTTTTAATTCACAAAATGCAAATGAAAATACTTTCTCAATGCTAAAAGACGAGACTTTGCGGATAGTCCTTGTATCGAAGGAACTTTCAGGAGCAGTGCAGTGCTAAGATAGTCTGTTCTAGTTTGTAAGTAACTTCGGCACAACCTGTCAAGAAATGAATTTTAATGAGTTGCTTGTGATATTATTTTATTTGAAATTGATCTTGTAAACTCAAAAAATACCTTGATTCTGTTTGGTAGAGTGATGTTAGTTCCAGACAGTTTATGCTCCCTTTCTTGTGGATTGTATGGCATTATTGAAATAGCAGGAGCAGGAGCGAATTCGTTGATTGCATCTGTCTCGAATTCGTCTTCAGTTGGATAATCACCAGCAGGAGCAGCAGATAATCCAAGAGCTTCATAATGTGCATCTGAAGCGAGAGTTTCTGCTAAATTCCAGAAGTTATTGGAGAAATTGTAGCTAAAGTTAGATTGAAATATTCGTTTCTCTGACTAAATTTTAGAATAAATAATCATTTTTAAACACATGCACAAATACAAAGAAATATTATCTTTAGAGCATTGTATGATTTGCTCTTACTCTGAACTTAAGGCAGAACTTGTATTGCTGCTAGTTGAGTGGCTCAGACAGTACGCACTTGACATCAGAGACTCTGAATTTTACGTTTGAAATTTGCTGCACTTTGAAATCGTAGCAGATTCTTCCCTGAGCTTCTTTCTTTTTCCCCTATGTTAGTCAGATAAGTTAATTATTGATTTACAGGAAGGACCCATGAGAAAAATGAACCAAACATACCCTCGGCCAATCGATGATTAGATCATGATGATATGGGCTCCTAGCTACTGTATTGAGTGAGCAGACAATGCTGAGGATTGGATCTGTGGTCTTCGTTGCCACCACAGATATGGTGATTTCCTCTTGTGTGAATTCTTCTTGCGAGAATGGAATCTCTTCTTCAAAGACCTGCGCTATCTAAGGAGAATAATACGGTCAATGGTTATTTTTCTAGACAAAGTTCTTTTTTTTTAGAATCTTTTCCAAAAGGGAATTACTTGAAAGTTTCTGCCATTCATAGCTTCCGAAGAGTATGCGCGCTTCTACGTAGCGAGAGTTACTTTGATGAAGTACTCTCTGTGAATCTATCTCTGTTTTAGAGGGATGGCAAAATATCCTTTTTTATTCACCAAAAATAAAAAAATATTCTTACTTCCTCTGGGATGTTCTTGACCATGACATTAGAGAGCGTCAATCGAAAAGTGTTTTTCAAGCTTTGTGACCCTTAGAAGGCAGGTTCAGTGACGGTAAGATTTTATTCTAACTTAGGCAGTCTGATAATTGCACACTCTGGCTTCTGGTGTCTGCTTGCAATGCCATAACAACTGCAACCAGCTCCCATTCGAAGGATTGTGGGTTTTTATAAGAATTAATGAAATCGTTTTCCACAAGCAATCCAAACAATTTAGGAGCTTTAAAAAATTTGTTTATTTTGTATTGTTTATATGATTAATACTTGAAATATTTTGAAGGGGGAAGGCAGCATCTGAGCTGCAAAGGAAGATTGTCTCAGAGATTTATGTGTACTTTGATTATCTCTTTCCTTCCCCCTTAATCGATTCTAGAATGCAATTTAGCTTT
>Ga0302271_10000786_pt1 | contig 31168 bp, 29 predicted proteins | sample III_Bog_N1_1_FD_198767 | JGI IMG/M metagenome (GOLD analysis project Ga0302271, IMG submission 198767) | Peat permafrost microbial communities from Stordalen Mire near Abisko, Sweden - III_Bog_N1_1 | ecosystem: Environmental > Terrestrial > Soil > Wetlands > Peat | place: Sweden: Abisko... | reverse complement strand
CTTGAGCCAAGTGATAAAGAATCCATTCCAGATGCTTGGTGTGTCGCGTAAATAATACAATAAATCCATAAAATTTAAAACTCAAGCATCCCTTTATTTCAGTTGTTTTGTTTAAAACTTATTTTGAAACTGTGTCCTTAATAGATTTGGAAACAGTTACAATAACGATGAGCGAGTGTTAGCTGCAGGATACGATAATGGTGATTTAAAATTCTTTGATCTCAAAACAAATCAGCTGATTTGGGATAGCAATCTCAAAAACGGTGTTGTCGGAGTTGAATTCGATCGTAAAGATATTATCATGAACAAACTTGTTGCAACTACTCTTGAAGGAAAGTTCCATGTGCATGATCTTAGAACTCTCCACCCTGAAACGGGATTTGCGTCTGTTTAAGATAAAGCATTTGGAGCTACTATCTGGGGAGTCAAGCATCTTCCTCAAAATAGAGACGTTTATGCGTTGATGGGAGGAAATGGCGCATTGAATATTTACAAATATAATTATCCGAACGAGAGGTCTATTAAGGATTCGGAGGGAAGACAACGTGGTATTGTTGGATCTTCAGAGATACTAAACTCCAAGGATATTTGCTAGCAGCCAATTAATGGATTTGATTGGAGTAAGGATAAGCTGGGACTTGGTGTAGCCTGCGGTCTAGACTAGACATGCAAAGTCTTAGTCTGCACTAAGCTAAACTTGTATTGAAAAAACATTTCAAAAAATAAAATCATTTTGTTCATAGAAAATATGTAATTCATTTTTAACTCAATTCTTCTTCTGTTATTCTTTATTTCTTTTTTTATCCTCTGATGAATTGCACTCAGCTGTTTGTAAATCAAATCTTTCTTAATATCCACAGAGAATGTTGGATTGACTCTACTTGGGGAAAAGTTTTTTTAAAAAGAAATTGAATCAAAATTTTTAACCTATTGACATTAACACTATTAAAGATAAATAGTTCTAGGAACCAAATTGTCAAATCGAAGAGTGTGGAGCTGATAAGAATATTGACAGAAAAAAAATAGGTTTGTAAAAATAAGTTTTGTGTTTGGTAATTTGTAAGAAATATTTAGTTCATTTGTATTTTATCTCTAATTGAAATTAAGAAAGATTCAAAGAATAAGGGGGAATGGAGAGGATCAATCTGATATCTGTCGAGATTGTGCACACCTTCGAGCAGCTTGCGAAAGCAAGATATCCTGAATCTGAGCGCATTGCAAGCGATTTGCAGTAGCTCTTTCTGAAGAATACGATGTACAATGAGGAGGTAGCGCATTATCTTGGATTTAGAGCGTTTTAGATATGGATTTTTTGAATACTTTTGTTGGTTTTTTGTTTCTCTAAAAGATCTACATGAACCTACAAAGACTCATAAGCAGTGCTGATCCAAATGAAAAATACAGTACATATTATGAATTAGTGTAAATCGAACTGTTAATTTCTTCTAAAATTTGCTTAGATGGGCTCTTCGGTTTGGAGTAAGTCTCTTTTGTGGTGCAGGAGAATCAGTACATGAATTTCTGGAACAAATTCTATCCTATTGTTTTCGAGCAATTTCAGTAGATTTCAGAGGAAAAACTTCTTAAAAAAACAGCGGAAGTATTCGGTAGGCTCTTAAGGCTTGGAGGAACACGTGTTTCCAATGTCCTTGTTGGATGCATTAATAGCTCAATCGAATAGTTATTTTAACCTTTCACTAAAGAGAACAAGCGATATGCTGGGTTACTTGCACTAAAAGAGCTCCTCGAACAATCTCCATTTATTACCTTCAAGACACTTGTGAATACTGAGAACTATCGCACAAACATGTGGACACTAATAAAGTATGTCATCCATGAAGAGTTTCTTAGTAAAAAAAATAAATAACATTTTAACCATTTTAATAGGAGCAAGAATGTGCTTGTGAGGGAGGCAGCATTGAATTTCTTCGATTCCTACATGAAGCATATCAGCTTAAAAGAGTGTAAGAGTTAGATAGTATCTTTTTATAAGAATCTTTCTTGAAAATGATGTATTTGATCACAGAGGAGGTACAGGAGAAGGAATACAGTTCTTGCTTTTCTGAGATAGAAAGCACCATGAAATCCAAAGAGGAAGAGACAGTAATTGGGAATATTTCCGGACTCAAGATCATCTTCAGCTATCCAAGCTAGGAGCAATTTACTGATGCCTAATTTATGAAAATGTGCGAGTTTGTGCTCCTCAAAAAGGATCATTCTTCCATGTCTATTCTCAAATCTGTCATCGAAACCTTACCTATTCTCGCTCGATTCAAGAAATAATGCTTTAGTGAAAATTTCTTTACCGTCTCAGTGGAGCATCTGCTGAGTTTGATCAATTCTCCCAAAGCAAAACTACCATCATGTAAAATATTTAAAATATTCTTAAAAAAATGAACAGACATTTTTCATAAAAATACTTTATCTTCTTACTTTTTTTGGACTTTTAATTCGAATTCTCAAGAGGAGTAACTTGTGAGCTACTACAATACCCTGGATAAGATCTGCCAGTCCTTAGAAGGAGGGATTTGTAAAAAAATTGCTGAAGACAAGAAAAAATTGATTTTTAATGAGATCAAGTTAGTCACTTAAATAATATAAAAAGATCTTGCTGAGCGAAAAGAATACATTCCTAGTCGAATATCGTGTCTTCTGAGCATCCTCAAAGTCTTCAGCACTCAATATACAGAGCTTATCAAAGACGAAGACCTACTAGTTAATAACATACTTTTCAACGGGTTACATCCATAGACTATTGAGTTTCTGAAGCAACTTCAAAAATACAATGGAGTCGATGCTCCACTCACAGATGAACCCTCCAAAGCCAAAAAAAAGGCATTTACTTCGTTTATTCAATACAGAATCCTTCTTTGCATAATTGTGACTCTCTCCAAATAAAAGAATGCTATTCCTCAATCTTTACTCCCCGAAAATGAACAACAAAGGAGCTTTTTCTCGAAATTGCATTAGTTTGAAAAAGATCTGAGAAACCACTCAGTTGGAGTGAATAACGAAGAAAAAGAAATCTCCAATGCAATACAGACTTTATCGACATTTAAGTTCAGCAGTTATGACATTGAAATTACAAATTTCGTGAAGGATAATGTGTTGGATTATCTTGACAACAAAAATAAGAATATCCGTAAAGCAGCAGCCAAAGCAGGGTGCTTGCTCTGTGCGAAAAAAGGAAAATATTCTCTCATCTCCAAGACTGTCATGTATAAGATTTTAGAGAAATTCATGAGTGTGGCTGTCTCTGATTCAGAAGATGAAATCAGATAGACTATGCTTAGGAGTCTCAATCAAAACTTTGATTAATATCTAATCGAACCGACTTACTTGAAAAAGCTCTTTTTCTGCGTGAATGATTCAAACATGTAAAGAACAAATGTTCTCTATTTTTTTTTTGTTAGACATTTTGGGTTTTCTCAAATGATTTTACCAAAAATTATCTTCAGGGAAGTGCAGTAGCTTGCATTAATGACTCTTTGCAGATTATCTAAAAACAATCCTTCGGATATCGTACCATTTCTCAAAAAGATTCTCTTCGAATACATCTCACAGCTTTCTCAGAACAATGTAAAAAGCAGAATACATTTCCAACAAAAAATGTTATTTTTTTCAGAGACTAATTTGTTTTGTTGTTATTTTATTGTTTTTCTAGAAAAAAATGGAAAATGAGAAGAAAACAATAAATCTTTTGAGAGGGTTAATTTGCTTGATGAAAAACGAAGTAGAGGTAGTTAAACCACATTCACTGACGATAGCTAATATCCTATTGCGCTTTCTCAAAGATTCAAGTATCACAAATAATATGATCCCTGAACTTCTCAAAGCGTTCAGTTAGTTAAGTGCCCTCGGTGATTTTTAGATGCTCCTAGATATGGATGAGATTTTTCCTATTTTTCTAACTGCCATGCAAGATAAGTCATCTACAACAAAAAGAGAAGCTGCTGTGAAATCTTTAGTGGAGATTCTCAAAAATACAGGTTTTGTAGTTCTACCTTATTTTAAGTATCTGAATCTCCTTGATATTATCCTTTCTCTAATGAAAAATGAAGTCAACTCTGAAATGCGACTGCACTGCATGCGTCTCATGGGATGCATTGGAGCGATTGATATATTCTTCTACAAAAAGGTTTATGATAAAATCAGAAGTCGAGCGAGCGTTTCACCTTTGGAAGACAATAGAGCACTTGTGAATTACATTGTCAATAAATCTTTTAGAAAGAGGTTTAAGTACATGAAAAAATTAGCTAAGAGTTAGCGCATAGGTGGAAGCGGAAACACTGAAGGGTTAGATTTAGTAAGAATCAACAGATAATTAAATTATTCATATCGATATTAAATAACAGATGTATATTTATTTCAATAATTTTCTCAAAGTCTACTTTTTAGCAATGTTTTTGCTAATCTTTTTTTCTTTTCTGAACATCTTAAACAGCCCTAGCAGCTCCATAAGTATTACGAAGATGTAATTTTACTAGAGAACTTCAAGTAAACTAAAAGGTTTTTGCGGATTGCGTTTCTATAAAATAATCTAAAACGAGAACTCCAATAAAAACTGTCCTTGCGAGGATAATTTTAGAAATAAGAGAAAGTACAGGAAACTCGCTAACTATCGTTAGGCTTTGCTGACCGCGAGAGATCAGAGGAGAGCCAGATCGCGCAAGAACGGTGGGTGAGTAGCTAAGAAAAAGAAGAGGAAATCAGGCAAATATTGTCTGCTTCCTCTGTAATCCAATTAAACGATGAAGACTATTATTCCCGCACCACAATTAAAGCGATCCTTAAGATCCTCAATGACTTCTCTTTGAATGAACACCACGACTTAGCTGTTCACACGCTGAACTGCGTTATCGGTGTCTTGAAGAGTCGCACGAAGAATTTTTTAGATCTGCTAATTCCAGTGAGTTGCCGGGCAGTTGAAAACGAAAGCACAAGAGATAAGATTCTTGAGTTGATCTTGCATATAATTTAGAATTGCGGGGTGCATTATTAAGCTGATTTCCTCGATCCATTGCTGAATATCTTCTTATAATACGGCTTAGACTAACGATATACGTTACTTTCACTGAAGATTCTCTAGCATATTGTTGATTTTCAAAAGAGAAATATCAGATATAAAATCGAACCTATCGTCTAACTCCTCAACACCATAGTGCTCAAAACTCATGTCGATGAAGAATTCACTGTGAGGATCATTAGAGTCTACAAGAGATTAGACTAGTTGTTGAATCCTCATTTGCATCTGATCATTCCATTTATCTGCTCCCTCATCACTCAAGATGTGCAATCAGTAAATTTGCAAGTTAAAATCGAAATTGTAGAACTCTTTCAATATCTCTGCTTGCACTGCTCAGCTACAATTCAATATCTCTCCCTCATTGTAGACTCCATACTCCAAAACATACGTGAGTGTTATTCTATTCTTCCTTTGATTCATCTGTTTCACCTGATGCAATTAAAATGATTTATTGACTATATTTGATTTTTCAATTCCCGCAGAGACAAACAAATTCTACCCTCTGATGACGAACTCAATCATGAATACTATCGTGGTGTTTATCTATAAGTATGGAAATGACTTCTAAGCATATCTCCCTAAAGTTCATTTTGCTGTACGTTCCCAGGGAATTCATCATAATATCTATGTGAAATGTATTGAGATCTTCCTGAATTACGGAAACCTCTTGGATGTTTCGTCATAGCTCGAAGGTGATATCGGATTACTAGAGTGCTCACGTACAGCATAAGAACCATTTACAATAGAACTTGGGGAGTAGCTTTATCGGCCAATTAAGAGTGAAAAGATATTGAAAGTTTTTGATACTTCGAGTAATTTCTCCAAGGAAGATTGGCTGCAATGGATGAGGAAAACATCTGTGGAATTACTTAAAGAATCACCGAATCTCGTGATGTCCTCTTGCCATCAACTAGCAGAAGTCTACTAAGAGCTGCAAGCAGAGTTGTATAATCTTTCTTTTTCGTGTGTGTGGACTTAATTGAGAGATAAAGAAAAAGATTTTATCATCAGCCAGATTGAACCTGCGCTAAATCTGCATCACAAAGAAGCTGAAAAAGTGCCTTTAGTCATTCTCTAAACGATTCTGAATCTAGCTGAGTTCATGCAGCATGATAAGGGAGGGCTGCCAATTAAAAGTGCAGCGCTAGCTGATCTTGCAGAAAGGTAAAATAGAAACAAATGCATATTTTATACAATTCGAAATTCCTAATTTTCTGTAATAAGGAATTTCCTTGAACTTTCATAATTTTTTACAGATGTTTAGCCTACGCTAAAGCATTACATTATCGAGAAAATGATTTCGAACGATCAAATGAAGAAGCAACAGATGCCCTTGTCCACTTGTACAATTAACTCGGATAAAAAGAAGCAGCCAAAGGATTGGTTCAATATGTATATAAACATTTCAAATCAAACCAGCAACCTGCAACACCTTTTCTAACATCTTAAGCGATGTTAAACCAAACTTCCCCTTCATTATAAGCTCTTCCAAACATGAAGTTGCCTGAAAAAATCTAAAATATCAATCCAATTTAATTATCTGATCGCTCATAATTTTAGTAGAAAGCGATCTAATTATCATAGCACTTCGAATGGGCGCATGTACTTAAGTTGTTTAAAGAAGAGGAAGATTCGGATTTGAAAAAAATATCCATGAATATTGCTGCACATGCCGCGATGAATCTAGGAAAATGGGAGGAATTAGAATATTGCACGGAACATTTAAGTGAAGAAAGTTCTTAAGACAAGCCATTTTGGTAGGCTGCTATTACTCTCAGGAAAAACTATGAAGATGCGCGATAATCTATTCATGAAGCACTCGTGAAGATTGACAGTAAAGTCAGCGGGCTGCTTTAAGAAAGCTACAATAGGGCATTTGATTCGATTATTAGACTGCAGTAGCTTTTTGAGATGCAAGAAATTGTAGATATTAAAGAATTCTAGGAGAATATTGCTTAACTGATGAAAAGAGATGGAGTCAACAAGAATGAATTGTAGAATATCTTGAATCAGAAAAAAGAACAGCTTTAGGATATCTGGGCGGATAGGCTACGAGGCAACCCAAAGGATCTTGAAACATGGCAGAATATTCTCTCGGTTAGACAGATATTCCTCTCCAAAAAGGAAGATCTCTCAACGTAAGATAAGAAGGACAAAAAGAAGGGATTTCATTTAGATTTCCTCATTTGATTTTTTTCTTTCTCAATAATTTTCACAAGTTGGATGAAATTTTGTCGACTCGCTTTGAAGAACAACTAGCTTCAATTGTGTAGGAGAGTGTTGGATCAGATATTTTAGGAAGAATATGGTGAAGATGATGAAACTCCGCCAATCTACAATATCGCTAATTTCGAATGTATGTACAGAACTGATCCTAGCTCGTATCAGGAAATTTGTGATAAAATGGAGAAGTATTTAAAAACAGAGAAAAAAATAGAAAAGAAACATCTCGCTAAGATCTATCTTAAAATGGGAAACTGGATGAGAGAAGCAGTAAGAAATCACTCATTACTATAATTTTAACATATTCTGGAAATTGAAATTATGCACAGAATCATTTTTACTTCTAAATTGGATTTTTTTCTTGAATGGAATTCTTCAAAACTATTTTTGTTTTTTGTTTTTTCCCAAGAGCGAAGAGTTAGATGCTGCGAAGCTCAAGAAAATCGAGGAATATTATGAAAAATCGAAGGAATATAAACCAGAATACTACAAAACTTGGCATCATTTTGCACTTCTTAATTTTGCTGCTATCGACATGACTGAAGCTGGAAATACAGATCGAACGGATTATATCATAAACGCTCTAGAAGGGTTCATGAGGAGTATCTCATTAGGCACTTCTTCTGAACATAAATCTCCAAATGTGTTTTAAGATTCCCTGAGACTTCTATCTTTGATTTTTTTATATGGAGACATGGATGAAGTTGGTACAATGTTCCTGGAAGATTTTAAGTCCATCGATAGCAGAGCATGGATTGAAGTTGCACCGTAAATCATCGCTAGAATATCAGACTCCAAGACTGGTGTTTAAAAGATACTCCATGAATTGCTTATACACATTTCAAATCATCACTCACAAGCTCTTATCTATCCATTAACTGTGGCCTGCAAATCTAAAACTTAGCTTCGATAACAAGCTGCAAATTAAATCATTTCTGACATCAAAACACATTCCCCAGGACTTGTAAACGAAGCCATGTTAGTATCAGCTGAGCTTAATCGATCAGCGATTCTTCTCAAGGAACAGTGGTTTGAAGGGATTTAGATAGCTAAATCACCATTTGACAGAATCTAAAGAGAAAGAAATGCAGCACAAGATCTGTTAAAAGTTCTAACTGGACTGCATGAGACAATGAATCTGCAGCCAGAATCGCTAAGTGAAATATCTTTCCATCAGAATTTTGGAATAATGATAAACGAAGCCGAATCATGGTTGTAGCGGTTTAACATCAATGAGAATCCCATAGCAATCATCTAAGCCTTTGATATTTATTATTAGATTTACTTAAAGCTAAAGCCGTAGCTCGAGAAACTTGAGTTTGTTCATCTTGAAAATGTCTCGCCGAAACTTTTAGAAACGAAGAATTGCGAGTTGTCTATTCCTGGAATTTACAAGCCTTCGCGTCCTGTAATTCGGATATCCTGCTTCTAGCCGAAACTTGAAGTGTTACCTTCGAAGACTCACCCTAGAAAGCTGTGCATTTACGGGTCTGATTCTAAAGAATATTTCTTTTTATTAAAGGGACATGAAGATATCCGATAAGATGAGCGTGTCACTTAGCTGTTCGCGCTTGTCAATAGACTACTCTAAAACAATACAGAAACGGAAAAAAAAGGACTAACGATTACTCGTTATGCTATCATCCCTTTATCGATTAACACAGGGCTTCTTGGATGGGTTTAGAACTGCGATACTCTCCTGACACTCATACGTGATTACAGGAAAGCGTATTCGATAAAATCGAATGCAGAATTTAATCTCATGCAACATTTTAATATTTTCGATTACAACCACTACAATCTCCTGCCTCTTCACAATAAAGTTGAAATCTACAGGCACATCATGGAGAATACTCTAGGGGAAGATATCAAGCGGATTCTCTGGCTAAAGAGTCCTAATTCAGAAATATGGCTTGAAAGAAGAACAAATTATACAAGATCTCTAGCGATTATGTCGATTGTTGGGTATATTCTAGGTCTTGGCGATCGCCATCTCTCGAATATCATGCTTTAGCGAGAAACAGGAAAAATCGTTCATATTGATTTCGGGGATTGTTTTGAAGTTGCCATGAGAAGAGAGTCACTTCCTGAGAAAGTTCCATTTAGACTTACAAGAATGCTTGTGAATGCAATGGAAGCATGCGGAATCGAAGGAAATTATCGCAATACATGTGAGTTAGTTCTTAAAGTTATCCGTGATAACAAAGAAAGTCTAATTGCAGTGCTAGAAGCATTTGTGTATGATCCTTTGTTTTATTGGATGTTGATGACGATTTCAGGTGATGAAGACACTCCTAGACTCTCACTTGTTTAGAAAGTTGATCATCCACCAACATTGATAGCCAAACTAGGGTATACTCATAAGAAAAAAGAATCTTAGTAAATCGTCTAAGGTATGGTAGGGGAAATAAACAATGACTCTAATCCAGGGAAAAATAAAGATAAAAAGGATCCTGGAGTGATAAAAGAAGGGTAACGAACATCGCAGAATAAAATAGCTGAAGATCTAGATAAATTGAAACTGGAGAAAGAAGCAATGAAGAAAATTGGCGGTGACGAAGAAAAAGCTGAACCACAGGAGATATTTAATAAAAAAGCTGTGGAAGTCATGGATAGGATTAAGAAGAAGTTAAATGGTAGGGATTTCAAAGAAAATGAATAGCTAACGTACACAGAATAAGTCACCAAATTGATTAACTAGGCTACTTCTCATGAAAATATTTGCTAAGCTTACATCGGATGGTGTCCTTTCTGGTGAAGGAGAAGAAGATTGTCCAAAAAAGAAAAAGAAGTTAGTTTAATTCAGATAATGATTTTTCATGTGTTTTAGATTAGAAAGAATTCGGTTTTGGATTGATTTTAATTGCTGGATAATATTAATAAAAGTAATTGACTTGATATTTATTTGGGAGATCTACTCCAAAAAAAGTGAAAGGGGGGGAGGGGGGATAGTATTTAATTGTGTAGAGAAGGAAAGAAGAAATGAGAATGATATTACTTATTCACTTTGCAGACAAACACATATTTAAGGAAATCAACTTGAGAAAAGATCTAAATCAATACTTGGGGGGATAATAAATCACAAGAATCAATATTTAAGCCGCTTGTTTCCAAATAAAACAACACAACATAACCAAAAAGACAAGGAGAAGGAATCTACATAGACAGACAGGCTTAAGATCAACATTTATTCTTGCATAGGTTAGAGTTTAGAATTTGTTCTAAGAAGTAAAGAAGCACACAGATCTAGTTTATCAGAAATACACAAAACCAGAAATTGTATATTTTTAGTCACATGCATAGCAGCATATGCAGTGAATATTTTACAATATTCTATTTCTTTTGATTGCTAACCAAGGATAGTGAAGTAGAATGGCCTCTCTTGTGCAGCAGGAGATAACTCGATTATTCGAGCAGCTAAAAAGAGAAAAATAGCCAGAGAGTGAGAAAACAGCAGCAGCTTTGCAACAACTCTACCTTAAAAACAGTGACTATTACGATGAAGTACACACATTATTTTGTGGGTTTATCTTACAATCAAATAAATAGTATTTATTAAAATTTATGCCTTTTTGCTTTAGATCTTCTTGAACCTCTTGAAGCTCATTAATAGCATCGATCTTGATGAAAAGTTCAGTAAATATACAAATATAATAAATTCTGCTTTTCAAAATCATAATATTCTTCATTTGCAATAAATATATTGTTAATCTTCTTCTTCTTTTCTGCTTCTGATTGTAATAGATGGCCTACTTGGGTTGGAATCGGTGTCATATGTCGTCTAAGAAAATCAATACATGAACTTTTGGACGAAATTCTATACTTTAGTCTTTCAATAATTCTAGCAGTCACTCAAAGAAAGGCAATTAAAAAAGGCAGCGGAGGTATTTGGTAGACTATTGCGAGTTGGAGGCTCACGTATCACAAATGTACTAGGACCTATGATATAATCGACTTTAGATTAGCTGTTTGTCTATCGAAACTACAATGTCAATAAAAAATATGCTGGACTTCTTGTCCTCAAGGAACTTCTAGAACAAGCACCGTTTGTGACTTTCAAGATGATTGTGGGTACACCAAATTACAGGACTAATCTCTGGGCACTTATTAAGTATGTCAATTAGAATTCAAAAGCTAAAATCGAAATGATTTTGAACGAAATGACTGATTTGTTTTTTCTTCTGTTTTTATTTTAGAAACACAAACATTTTATTGCGAGAAGCTGCATTGAGCTTCTTCGATATCTTGCTGAAGTAAATCAGTCTCAAAGACCGTAAGCAAACGACATTTAAGCATTACAAAAGCAAATGAAAAGAATAATTATCTTTGGAGTTTAGCGATTCCTTATTATATTATGAATATGTGTGATTGAATTTACATTTTAAAAGCTTTTATGAACATTTTTATTGTTTGCTCATTTTTATTCAAAAGAGGACATCTAAGATAAGGAATTCAACACTTTCTACGATGAAATCTATCAATCAATGAGATTAAAGGATGAGGAAGTCATCATTGGGAATATATCCGCTCTCAAGATTCTATTAACTTACCCTGCGCATTAGCTGTTTTCAGATGCATAATTCGCTTAGATCTGCGAGTACGTTCTCTCCAAGAAAGATGCTTCCTTGCCAATTTAGAAAACCGTCATCGATGCACTTCCTGTGCTTGCAGTCTTCAAAAAGCAATGTTTCGAGGAATTATTTTTCTCTAAAACAGTCGAGCATCTGCTAATCCGCATTAACCCTCCTAAATCTAACCCACTTTCGTAAGAATTATTGGTGAGTTACTATGATACTCTAAGTAAAATATGCGGCAGTCTCGAAGTGGGTATTTATGAGAAACTGAACAAAGAAACGTAGGCAAACTTATTTGCTCAGATACAGCTCGTTACTCGTGCGATTCGATAAGATCTTTAAGAACGAAAAGCCTATATTCCAAGTCGAATTTCTTGCTTGATGAGTGTGCTGAAGGTATTTCGTGCTAAATACGCTGAGCTCATCAGCGATGAAGATCTCTTGATTAATAACATTCTCTTCAATGGACTCTACCCTTAGAGCATTGAGTTCCTGAAATAAATCTAGAAAATTAGCGGCTATGAGGGTGGAGATAGGCTCATCAAAAAGAAGAATACCACGAAGCGAAATGAGCTCTCGCAGTCAATTCAATACCGCTTATTACTCTGCATTATCACAGTTCTGTCCAAACAAAAGAATTCCTTTCCTTCTAGTCTCAGTCTTTAAAGCGATAAAGACAAGAGTTTCTACTAAAAGCTGACTTAGAACATGGAAAGAACGACTGATGATAAAGCCATAGCAAATGCGATTTAGACCTTATCAACATTTGGGTTTAGTAATTACGAAAATGAGCTAGCCAATTTCGTGAAGGACAATGTACTCGATTATCTGGATAATTAAAATAAAAATATTCGTAAAGCTGCAGCGAAAGCTGGGTGTCTGCTCTATGTGAAGAAAGAAAGAGGATAGCTGATTTCGAAGAATATTATGTACGAAATATTAGAGAAATTCATGAGTGTTGCTATTTCGGATACAGAAGATGAAATCAGATAAACAATGCTTAAGAGTCTCAATGAGAACTTTGATTAGTATCTCAATGAGCCAAATTATCTCAAGAAACTCTTTCTCTGTGTTAATGATTCAAATGTGTAAGCGATACTGAAATACAAAGAAAAAGGGAATAAAAGAATAAGGATGGGAAGGAAATAATTACATACACAAAATCATTTACAACATTTTCCTTTTCCTGATAAAAATGACTTCTTTCTTATTAATTTAACTTTTGTATTTGTTTCCCAACCCCCACAGGTAAGTTTAGCAGCTTGTGCTGACAATTCTGTGCAGGCTGACTGTTTACAATCCAGCAGATATTATTCCTTTCCTGAAGAAGACACTCTTTGAGTTCCTCTCACAGCTCACATTTAACGATGTAACAAAAAAGCTACTAAAAAATTAATCCCCTAAATCACTTTTTTCTTCATTTGCTTTACTGGTTAAAGATGGAAAACGAGAAGTAAATTATTGATTTACTGAGAAGCTTAACATGCCTCATCAAAAACGGTCCTGAACTTGTGCGACCTCATTCGAAAGCGATTGCGACAATTCTACTGAACTTCCTAAGGGATCCAAATATCACGAACAATATGATCCCTGAGTTACTTCGTGCATTCAGTTAGCTGACTTCTCTTGGTGATTTGAATGTGCTTCTGTTTATCGATGAGATATTCCCGATATTTTTGCAAGCCATGCAAGATAAATCATCCACAGCGAAAAGAGAAGCAGCTGTCAAGGCCCTCGTGGAAGTGCTCAAAAATACTGGATTTGTTGTCTTGCCTTACTATAAATATCCCTCGTTTTTAGAACTGATTCTTTCACTCATGAAGAATGAAGTAAATTTTGAGATGAGACAGTAATGCATGAGGCTGATTGGATGCATCGGAGCTATTGATAATTTCTATTACAAAAAAGTCTCCGATAAACTCAAAAATAGGTTTACTCTTTCACCACTCCAAGATGGTAGGCAGATCATTAATTAGATCATTTCGAATTCCCTGAAGAAGAACTTTAAGTATTTCAAGAAATTCAGCTGCGCGAAATAACTGCAATCTTCGGAAAATCTTGTAAAAAATCTTAAAATTTGCAAGAAATGAACAGATATTGATTTGTTTTATTTTTTAATTTGGCAATCAAATCAGACTAGTCAGCTGCATTAATACTATGAGGACATCATTTTATTGGAGAATTTCAAGTAAAAGCGTATGTTTTTAAGGCTAGCGAATATCTAAGCAGAGGATGAAAATAAAACAGTTGAGTTAGGTGTAATGGGCGGTAAAAAGGAAAATAGAGCTCGAGATCAAAATCTCTTGGAAAAACTTTATGCAAAACAAGAAATTGATGAAGAAATCAAGACTCTTCTGCAAGCGCCAACAGTTATTGCATTGAATGATGAAGATTATTACTCTAAAATCACACTCAAAGCACTTCTGAAGGTCCTCTGCGATTAATCACTCAACGAGCATCATCTCCTCGCTGTCAATACCCTCACTTGGATTATTGGTACGATTTTATGCTTAACACATAGCAAACAACCTAACCAAATGAGCAAATTTACTTATTTTTTGTTGTTTGCCAACCCATTTTAGGAGTATTGAAGACCCGTACAAAGAATTTCTTAGATCTGTTGATCCCAATATTCTCCAAGATCCTGAGATAGGATTTGCTCCGTGATCCAAATAGCATTCTCGATTTGATTTAGAAAGTCATCATGCATTGTGGAAGGCACTACGAATAGGAATTTCTTGATCCAGTTTTGGAAATATTCTTGGAATACGGCAAACAACAAGAATATTATCAAATCGGATTTGATATTTTGGATAATCTCATTGAGTTTCAGAAGCGCAATCTTCGGCACAAAATCGAGCCGATTATCAGAGTTATCAACAGCACGATATGCAAGCCACAAGTGGGGCAGCAACATGCCTTCAAAGTGATTAAAATATACACAAGACTAGCTGAACTCTTAGATTCCAATCTGCATTTGATCATTCCGTTTTTCTGCAATCTACTCAGCAAAGACAACTCCTAAGTGAGTTTGGCTGTGAAGATTGAGATCATTAGATTATTCAATTCACTTTCCAGAAACTGCTCTTCTACAGTGCAGTTTCTCTCTCTTATCGTCGACTCAATCCTGCCTAATCTATGTAAAATATTCAAAAGATTAGCAAATCTAGCAAAGAAAAGATAATAACTCCATATGTTTTTGTTGTAATATAAATAGATACCAATAGGGACACTGAAATGACATCTTGCATCATGGACACTGTAGTCGTTTTCATTTACACCTACAAGAATCAATTCTTGGTTTATCTCACGAAGCTTAATTCCTTAGTGAAGAAGTTAAACATCCAGCATGAAACATACTCCAAATGCTTAGAGATCTTCCTGAACAATGGAAATCTCGATGATGTGCCAACTCAAATTGAATTAGAGTTCAGTGTAAAGCAAGAAAGAATTTGTCTCTTTTTGATTGTATTTAATTTTTTTTATTTTTATTTTTTGTATGTAGTCGATTGTAGGTGATCTAGGACAGGACATTTCAGAGGGAAATCTAGCTGAACCACCGGTGGGACTGCTGAGAAAGATTGATAGCTCTAAGATTCTTAAATTATTCGATACCTCCAGCAATACCTCCAAAGAAGATTGGAATTAATGGATGCGCAAATCCTCCGTTGAGTTGCTGAAGGAATCACCTAATTTAGTGCTGTCTCCGTGCCACTAGCTTGCAGAATTATACGAAGAGCTCCAAACAGAATTATATAATATTTCCTTTGCGTGCGTGTGGAGAGAACTTAAAGACAAGGACAAAGAGTTCATTATCAACTAGCTGCTGCGAGCTATTAATCCATAGATTAAAGATTAAGAAATTGTATAGAACAATGTGCCTATTAGTATTTTATAAACCATCTTGAATCTAGCTGAGTTCATGCAGCATGACAAAGAGGGATTGTAGATTGACAACTCGACTCTTGGGAATCTAGCTGAAAGATGTTTAGCTTATGCAAAGGCACTTCACTATCGAGAAAGTGAGTTTGAAATATCGAATGAGTAAACTATTGAAAGTTTGATTTCGCTGTACACGAATCTTGGTTAACGAGAAGCAGCAAAAGGATTACTCTAATGTGTCAAGAAGAAAACGCAGACAGGTGCGAATATGAGTTGGTATGAGAGACTTCATCAATGGGAGTAAGCACTAGACGATTACCGTGTCAGATAACTGAACTATTCAGGCTAGAATTATTTTGTGCCCAAAATGAGATGTCTTAATGCACTCTCCGACTGGGATGCCTTACTAAAAGGAACAAATGAAGAGTAAAATCCAGAAAATAGACGATAAGTTATTCATTTCGCTGCGAATGCTGCTATGAATTTAGGTATTTTTTAATCGTGATTTGAAAGATCATTTCTGATTGAATAATTCATTTCAAAACTAAAAAACAGGTAAATGGGATTTGTTAGAATCCTACACAGAAAGCGTTCCCGAAGAGTTCAGTTCCGATAAGACGTTCTGGTAAGCTGCCGTTTCGATTTCGAAAGGATAATTTGATGAATCTAGAAATCTCATTTCGGAATCGATCTCTAAGCTTGACAGTCACATTAGTGGACTCTTATTGGAGAGTTATAATCGTGCTTTTGACAGCATTTTGCGGCTGCAGTAACTCTTCGAGATGCATGAGATCGTTGGAATCAAAGAACTCCAAGAGAAAGTGTCTCTTGGATCGACTCGAGAGTAACTTGGGAAGGCTAGTCTTGATTAGTAACTCTAAGAGAAACGAAATCGCTTAAAAGACACATGGGCTGATAGATTAGCTGGAAACCCAAAGGACATTGATACTTGGTAGAAAATACTGTCAGTCCGATAACTTCTTGTCTCCAAGAAAGAAGATCTCAATACGTAGAAGATTATTACAGCTAAAACAAAAAGAAAATATTTTTCTAAAATAATCTTGCGATTTTTCAATAAAATAATTAGGTGGTTGAAATTCTGTCGACTCGCTCTTAAGAATAATCAAATGTAGATTTGCAAGAAGACCCTCGAGGAGCTGTATCGCGAGTATGAAGAAGGAGAGATGATACCTGCTGTGCTGCAGCTTGCTAGCTTAGAATGCAGCTATCAGATGAGCATTACAAAAGAGCAGGAAATTTGTGATAAGATGGAGGAATTGTTGCAGAGTAAGAATAAACTCGACACCAAACTCACTGCTAAAATGTTCCTTAAAATGGGGAATTGGGTCAAAGATAAGGTAAATAGAAATCAGAATATAGAAATATTTTAGTCTCTGTGATATTACCTTATTTGGTATTTCAAATTTGCTGTAATTTCTTCTCATTGACTTTCAAAAAAAGACCGAAGACTTGAATCTCCAACGCCTGTCGAAGATCGAGGAGTTCTATGGCAAAGCTAAGGAATTCAAACCGGATTACTACAAAACCTGGCATCACTTTGGTTTGTTGAATTTCGATGCTATCAACATAGCAACTGATGGAAACGGTTTAGAATAGAAACATCTTTATATTCGCAACGCACTGGAAGGATTCATGCGAAGTATCACACTAGGTACAGCTTCGGAACATAAATCTCCATATCTACTGCAGGACAGTTTAAGATTACTTTCGTTGATCTTCGATTACGGTGAGTTAGAAGAGACATACGACAGTTTTAAAAATGGATTTAAACTAATCGACAATCGTGCGTGGATTGAAGTAATTTCTTAGATCATAGCAAGGATCTCCACTCCGAAATAGAGAGTCTAGGAGTTACTACAGAATCTTCTCATTCACATATCGAATTAGCATCCTTAGGCATTAATCTATCCACTGACGGTAGCATGCAAATCGAAAGTGCGAATCAGACAGAAAGCTGCAAATGAAATCATTTAAGATATGAAAATTTATAATCCTAAACTTGTCTCATAAGCGCTTCTGATATCTCAAGAACTCAACAGAACAGCAATTCTTCTGAAAGAGCAATGGCTGGAAGGAATCAAAGAAGCATGGGAGAGATACACGGGGGATAAAGGGGAGTACCATCATCTCACTTAGGTATTACTTGCGTTGCATGAGAATATGAAGCAAGCACCTGAATCTCCTAGCGAGATTTCTTTCCATTAAAATTTTGGTGCTGAGATTTTTGAGGCTGAAGCTTGGCTCCAGCGGTTTGTAGCTACTTCTAATCTCATTTGCCTTTGCCAAGCTTTCGATATGTACTATAAAATCTTCATAAAATTCACAGCACAAATCGATAAACTTGAGTTCGTGTATCTTGAGAACGTATCCCCTAAGCTGCTCGAAACGAAGAACTGCGAGATTTCCATCCCTGGCATGTACAAACCAACAAGACCAATCATAAAAATATCCTGTTTCTAGCCTAAATTAGAGGTTCTGTTCTCGAAAATGCACCCTCGTAAACTGTTCTTGTATGGATCCGATTCCAAGGAATATCACTTCCTCCTCAAAGGCAGAGAGGATATCAGACAAGACGAGAGAGTAAAAAAATAAATAATTTGATATGGCGATCTGATTATTCATTGACTTGTTTGATAAATCATTGTTTTTGTTAATAAAAAAAATTAGGTGATGCAATTATTTGAGCTGGTGAATCGTCTACTGCATAATAACCCTGAAACTGAAAAGAAAGATCTAAACATTACTCGATACTCCATCATCCCTCTGTCTATCAACACTGGGCTACTTGGATGGGTGCATAATTGTGACACACTCTAAGTGCTCATTCGAGAATACCGCAAGGCCTACAATATTAGAGAGAATCCGGAGTTTAACATCATGGAGAACTTCTGCTCGAATTACAGCATTCTACCATTGCCGAATAAAGTTGAAATCTTCAGGCATGTCATCGGCGATACCAAAGGAGAAGATCTCAAAAAGGTTCTCTGGTTGAAAAGTCCGAATTCAGAGATATGGCTGGAAAGAAGAACAAATTATACAAGATCGCTAGCAACTATGTCGATTGCTGGGTATATTCTTGGTTTGGGTGATAGGCACCCTTCCAATATCATGCTGTAGAGGCAAACAGGTACAGAATTTGGTTTTAAATTGAAAAATACATTGTTTTGATTATAGAGAACAACAAAAATAGATGAATATTTGTTTTTAACATCTCAATAATTAAGGTAAAATTGTCCATATTGACTTTGGAGATTGCTTCGAGGTAGCGATGAGAAGAGACAAATTCCCTGAGAAAGTACCCTTTAGATTAACTCGAATGTTAGTTAATGCAATGGAAGCATGCGGAATCGAAGGAAATTACAGAAATACAAGTGAACTCGTATTGAAAGTGATTCGAGAAAACAAAGAAAGTTTAATAGCAGTGCTAGAAGCATTTGTTTATGATCCTTTGTTCTATTGGAGATTGATAACAATCTCTGGAGAAGAGTAAGCAGAAAAAAAAGGAGATGATGAATAAATCAATGACGGAAATAACCCTAATAAGAATAATGCAGTAGCTAGCAAAAACAGCAAAAAAAGATAAGCTCAGTAAGAAGAACAATAGAGTCTATTAGATGGAATACTGCCAGCTTAAGTTGGGTAGATTATGCAAGCAGGCAGTGTGATTCAATAAGGAACGAGTATGGGGATTAGAAGAGCAATAAAGCAAAGTGTGAAGAACAAAGTTTTAAATACTGTCGACAAAGTGAGAGTGTATTCTGTGAATACTAATATTGAAAAAGATCTTACCGAGAAATACTACGCCGAAGAAGAAAAAGAACGACCTCAAGAGCATTTCAACAAAAAAGCGCTGGAAGTTATGGAAAGGATAAAAAATAAACTTAATGGCAAAGATTTTGATGAAAATGAGCAGCTTTCATACACTGAGCAAGTCAGCAAACTCATAAACCAAGCAACTTCGCATGAAAATATATGCTAAGCGTATCTTGGGTGGTGCCCCTTCTGGTGAGTCCCAACCAAGAAATCGCTGAAACTTGGTATGAAGGATGCAAAATAAAATGCTCAGCTAGCAACAATCAAAAATAGATGAACGTTTAGTATGAAACCATTGATCATTTCAAAACCAAAAAAAAATAACAAACATAAAAAAGATTGTTTATACATTCTCGTTTAGTGCAATATCTCAGAAATTAAACAAGATACATTTAATTTTTCTAGATTATAAATTTAAAACGATTTCTAGATGAAAGTAACATGAATATCAAACATGTATTAAAATGGGGAATAAATGCAATATTTTTGTTACTTTCTTTTAAATTCACTCTTATTCTTAAAAACACAAATAAATTTACATGATTTTTGGAACCTAATTTGGGAATTATAAATCCTTTGTTAGGGTTAAGTTTGTATCTGCTATTTTCTCAGCTACAATATTACTGCTAATTACAACTACGATGTTTCTGGAAAATTTATTATTTTTATTCATTTTCCTAGTCGCTAATGTGTGTCATTGAAGGATTTTAAGCATCTATTTATATTGGTTAAAGAAGAAAAAATGGAATTTGAATAAGCTCCAAACATTCATTATTTTATGTGTTTTTACTGTAAGAAAGAGATAACTGAGAATGCTTGCAAATCTTATTACAGAATGATCTCAGAGCTCTTGAGGTAAGGGAAAGGCACTCCCATACATCCTGCATATTTTTTGTCAAAGGATATCAGCAAAGCAGTCTCATACTCTTTTAATAAGCTATTTTTATATTCTGTTTAGTATTTATCTTTATTTATGTTTGTTAAGTTATTGCCATTTGATTCTCTTAGTATAAATTATTTAAAGCAACTCATCTGGCTCTCCAACTAAAATTCGCTTTAAATATCATTTGTTCCTTGTCTCTGCTCTTTCTCAGAACTAAAAAAGATAAACAAAATATGGATAATCTTGAGCAAAATTCAACTATTTTGTTATTTACATTTTGAATATTTCCTGAAATTCTTGTAGATTGCATTATTATTCAAGGAATTAAACCACCAAATGCTGTCCTTCATTGTTGTTCCTATTGAGAATGTATTCAATTTGGAAATCCACGATAAGCAATCATTAAATCCATAAGATAATTGCATTAAATTATATCATTATGATGGTACAATGGATTCCTAGCGAGAAGAAAAAGTAAATCTAAATAATTTACACTTCATAATGCATGTGCTTTTTCCCAGGGATCTATTGCACTAAGGTGATCGAGCGGTTATTGTAAACATTTTGAGATTGATTCTACAGAACATCAGAATGAACCTTTGATATCAATTAGCTTAGTTATGCTGTGTGTTTTAAGTTGCAAAAAGTCAAAAAGCAAATGGAAATTAAATACCAAAATTAGCTAAAAATTTAAAAATAAATTTGCTTTTTTTCTTGCTTTTTGATAAATTACCTTTTGCGCTGGCATCGTAAATTGAGAGATATTTAGTGTTAGCGCAACAACTTGTGAATTTAACAATTTCCAAGAGATTATTGAGCTATGCGTCATCGCCTAAGCACACGACAATGTGAAATGGTTGCTTGCTGAGTCTAGGTATTTCGCGCTTCAGGTAATCCATCTCGTTCTTAAAGAATATCCTCACCAATCTTTGCAAACCCCAATTGTATGTTCTTCTAAATTCTCGCTGCAAATCACATACAATTACGAAATAAGCAAACCTTATGGATCTTGCAAGAAATTGATTGAGATAAAGAAAAGTATCTGATTTCTAACTCTGAAGGAATTGCCATAGAAGAAGAGGAGTTGAAAAATGAAGAGCACAATCCTTAAGATTGCATCTACAAATATCATCTTTGAGTGCGATTATTTGGATTGATAAAAGGCAGATTGATTTAGAGTTATTCTTAATAATTAAAATGCAAAAATATTTTCTCTCCCTCCTGCGCGTTGCGCGTGTTTGTTCTCAAAAAGAGTTAATTTTCGCTGACAATCTTTTTTTAGTAACTAACTAGATATAAAGTCAGGAGATCGAGATAGATCAATTACTTTAAAATAGTTTAAAAGTTAAAAAACAGAAGAAAAAAACTGGAAACAATTGTTTTTTTTTCTCAAATGGGAAATATAATTTGTTACAAAGAATTTAGCACTTTTAACTTCCAAATTTTTTTTATTAAATCATTGAAAAATTAAAGATTAGGTTTAAGCTGCTATTGTTGCTTTGTTGCTTCATTGAAATGGTTGCTGTGTTTTGGGGAAAAGTAGCTTAAAGAGTGCAGGAAGATCAAGTGATTCAAAAATAATTGGAATTGCAGTTTACAGAATCTAGGAAGATTCATTTCGCTCAATTTTATTCACTGCGCAGTGGGCTAAGGTGAACGAAAACAAATGATTCTAAGCAGAATTTTTGATAGATCCTGTGATTTACGCTCCCTCTGTGTTTTCTTGAGATTCTTAAAGTATTTGTGCTGATGCTGAATTCACTGCATTTTTGTAGAGAATGTCGAAATTTCTCGATATTTAACGTAAAGGTCCTTCAGATTATTTGATTTCCAGCAAGGGAAAAAGTGCCTAAATGTAATCATAGCTGATATTGGAGTTGCTAGATTACCTATTCTTGAGTTTCTAGTTAAGGATTGAAAAGAAAGTTCCAGTTGCTTAAGGTGAGATTGTGTCTAAATTCGTATTCAATTTATTTGAGTGCTTCTCAGTAATAAATTTCTAAACCGAATAGAGCCAATGCAAACAAGTAGATTCGATATGCAGTTCGCTAGAGAATTAACTTGAAGATGAAGAGTCCGATAATTATTAAGAAGCTACTTCTTCTACAATTTTGCAGGATATCCTCAACCCAAACATATTACAAACTTTAGAGTCTGCATTTCCAAATAATTATTTTTTCAATTCCTCCAAATGAGTTTTAGGTTAGCTGCCGTTATCATCATCCTCATCCTCATCGATAACATAAGCTACTTTTAGTAAGTGCATACTGCTATTTTGAATACTTTTATCCTCGCTTTGTAATAGAGTCTTCTCTTGTTGTATTTCTAGCCAATCAAAGCAGCAAATATTGTCACTGTATGCTTCTCCAATAATTACCTTGTCTTCAATTCTCTCAAAACTGCAAACCAAATCTAATATGACCTCCTCACATCCTTCTAAACCCTTCACGCAAAAAGACAATATTTTTGGACTTTTACTGTTATTTCCATTTGCAAGAGCAATATTGTTTTTAGTTTCCTTGCTAATTTCATGATTTTCAAAAACCAATGTTTGTTCTGCTGCAATTTCAAGGAATTCTTCATTTTATCCACCTGGAATTTATTTTTTCTTCTAGGTAATACCTTCAAGATTCCTTTGAAATGAATAATCTGGACCATCTTTTGTTAAACTCACAATTCTAGAAAGAGAGTTAATTTTCACAATGCAATTTAAAAACCGTAAGGGATAGTCTGCACCTGCATTTTCATTCAAAGTCACATTGTAACGCACACAAGATTATGAACAATCTACTTTCCTAATAACGGTAATTAGCCCCTTCGAATCTTCCTAATTAAGTTGTTTCTTGCAATTCTTTTATTTTAATATCAATTCGAGTTCTTCAAGTTCTTCCTTTAAGCAACTGATTTGCTCTTGCAGCTTCATCAATTTCCCCTTCCCTGATAATTCCATTTTATTTGGGATATTATCGTCTTCACTATCCTCATAATCCATATCTGCTTAAAAACTATTTTTCTTAATAATCCTTTCTCTCAATGCTGATGACATCTCCTATCTTGAATTACTGTTAATCCTGCTTTTATCATCTTCAAAATAATTATTTTATTTCAAACTACCTAAATTACTTTGAGAATTCTGAGCTTTTTTCCCTTCAACTATTTGTATCGTTTACACATTTTCCCAATCTTCTTCATCTATTTCTAAATGATTGATCTCCTGAAATATCTTCTAATTAGTTACATTCTTAATATTTGTATTCCCACTGATAAAACTATTTTTCCTCAAGCCCTTTCGTTGTTTAGCATAATTGGCAATATTATCTTCACTTATATCACTCATCTTCAGGAAATTTCTCGCAGGTGTAGAACCCAACATGCCATGGAGTGTTTAAGTCATCATAGGCATTTTCACAAGGCTAAATTAATTTTTCTAGCTCTTGTGTTGATCTACTTTTTACTTTGAAGGGACAGCTTCTTTCGAAATTTCTTTAACAGATTTTGTCTTCTAATGAGCTGCAACACTTGGATTTCCTATTGCACCTGGTAATGGTAATTCCTTAGGAGTGTTTTTAAGTTAATTTGCTGATTCAGGTATTCCTGATCGTGAGTTATTCTGTGATTAGTTTCTAGGATGTTACACTTAAACTTCAATTTACCCTAAAGAATTGTTATTAGGATTTATCTTATTTTCGTTCTTACTTTTACTGTTGCTCCTAAAAGCAATATATGAGCTTATCTTTTTATCTACAGCTTCTCTGAAACCACCAAAATCATTAGGTTTAATAGGATTCAATTAGAATTCAATATCCTCAGGATGTTCATCGTGATCATTTCCTTCTGTTAATAAGACTTGATTATTGCTCTTATGATATGGGCTTCGTTTATCAGCTGAAGATGTATCCTTCTTTCGATCAACTTTTGTTGAGTTTCTAGAGTTAATTCTATTCGAAATTGAAGTACTATTATTATCATTTTTCGAAGGTACATTTTCCTCAATCTTTTGAACAATAGAAGGAGCCTTAGACTAATGATTTTCTTTTTTCTACAATTGACTGGAATTTTTTTATTAATCTGTTTGATTTTCTTATGGATTTGAATCATTTTACTGTTTTTTAACAGCCAACATTAAATCCTTTGAAATCGGATTAACAGTAATATTAGGAATAGAAACTCCATCATCTTAAGATTACTTTGAGGTTTGTTCATTTTGCTGAGCTTGTTTATTTTCAGATTTGGACTTATTATTACTATCGTTTTGAAGTACCACAACTTCTTTTCTTGTTGTTGGTATTTCTTCTTGCTGCTTTAAACTTTCAGGATTACTCTTTGAAGGTTAACTCGATAATTATTCCATTTAATAAAATGTTGTAGTTACAAAAGGCTATTCTAGTGGTGGCTAGGATTATTTCACTATTTTCTCAGCCAGTTTGTTATCGATTTTCTTTGTTTTTTCTTCTAGCTACTTTTTAATACTCTTGCTATCATAATCATCAATCAGTTATTGAGGTTAATATTCCATTTTTGGTTTTTCTTACCTTTACTCATATCTTCGTCCATGTTCTTCTTGTATTTCCTCATATTCTTTTACTTATTCGATTTGAAAGTTCGGTTCATATTTTTTGGTTTATCTTTCCTCAAAATTTTCTGGAACATCAATATATTTCTTCTTTTCTACCATTTTAATTGGTATTTCTTCCTTGATTTCCATTTCCTATCCTTTTTCAAGGACACCTTCATCTCTCAACGATGATTTGTTTCTCAATTATTCTTTTATTTCTTCTTCTTAATTTCTCTTTTTCTTATCACTTTTTTATTCAAACATATCCTCATTCTTTTGTTATTTTTCATTTTCATGCACAACTTCTCCCTAATGCTTTAGAACCTATTCTCTTTAGAATGAATATCCCTACTAAGGAAATTCCCTGTTTGGTTGTCTAGTTCTCTCAAGTGAAGGCTACCTAATAGGTCTTTAATATTTATTTTATTCTTGCTGCTAGTTATCTTGTTATTCTTATGTCTATTGGAGAGTTAGAAGATGATTATTATCACTATTCTAATGAATTCTGGAATTTCTTGAATCTTATTGATACATTTCTTGCTATTCAGCCTGCAATGCATTTCCCCTTTGCTACCTTTGAATCTCTCTAAAATCACTTGGATTATTGTTCTTTTCATGATTTCCAAATGAACCCCAGTTATTTTCTTTTTTATCCATAAAGAGTTCATTTGATTTTTTGTCACTTCTTTGTTCTTATTACTATTATTCCTTCTGTGCTTATTAGCCACTTTAACTTACCTCACTAGCTGATTCGTGACTGTTTTTCTCAATCTTCAAGAGTTCTTCTTATTTTTTATCTGATCCTCCCTTATTTTTGAGTTTCCATGATTCAAGTGAATTCTCTGCTAGATTTGCCATCAATTACTCCTTTTCTTCTTATCCTAGCTATTATTTTTTATACTACTTCTACCCTAAACTGGTATTATTCTACATCATTTGTGACACTCTTTGCAATTATCCACTAGGTTTCCCTTCTCCTGCTAGCTTATTTTAGTTGAAAAGCTTTTTTGGTAGCTAGTACTAGTGTTTTGTCGGAAGATTGCTGTTATTACTACTACTATTACTCCCTTTGAGATTATTGATTGCTTGTGCATAGCTCTTTTCGAGTTCCAGCATGTCGTCTTCTATCAATTTAATATCTTTATCTACATCTTTGTTAGAAACAAAGTCATTTTGTATCTTGTTAAGAGTCATATCTCCCTATTCATTCCTTTGCTCTCCTTGTGATTCATTTGATTAAGAATCTTGATTTGATATGGGTTCCTTGGCAGTTGTCGACATTTTCTCCTTGTTTCTACTGAATCCTCCTCCAAGTTTTGATTTTCTTCTTGCATTTGAGAATATTTTTGAAGAATCAAAATGATTCTATCCTGCTGGTATCTCATTTTCTTCGTCTATTTCCTTTGTAACTCCACCTTTTGCTTGCTAAACTTCCTCAATTCTCTCTTCAGTACATTGTCCGTGTTTGCCATTAAGTTAATTATTATTTGTTCCAATTGAGCTGCTTTCAATGTTATTCGAGAGAAAACTAGCAGTTGAAGGACACGCATTATTGTTTTACTTGTCATTTTTGGTTTATCCTCCGTTCGATAATCCATCGAGGCTATTCTTATTTTCAATTTGGTTGCTGCTTCCCATCATATAATTATTAGAATTAATTTGATTTTAAGGCATCTAATTTGTCTGTAAGCCTACAGCTGATGAGAAATTCAACTAGCTTTATCCTAGTTAATTGACTTGTTGCATGGAGTTATGAAAAACATTGCTGCTGTTGCTGCATTCGATAGGAGATGGCTATTGAGATGCACTACGACTTTTGAGTTGATTTTATGCTTAATAAGGTGGCTACAAAACATGCTATGAATAAACTTGAAATCCAATTGATGATTACTGCTAGTGTGATGATTACAAGATTTATTATTAAGGCTATCCATTATGTTGTGCTTGTTGTTATCCCTGTGAAAGCTATGATTGTCCCATACCTTGAGAGATGCTATCTGCTGGAGGCTGTTTAGTAAAATTATTTTACCTAGGAGGTTAAGGAGGTTTACTGGATATTGCTTAATGCGCCATTGGAGAGATTGAGATGATATCCCCTCTAAAGTTCGTGACTACGAATTCTGCAACATCTTTGTGGAGAGAATCATCTGAAAAGTCACCGAAAATACAATTATTTGGTTTCAGACTCAAGAGCTCATTTTGCTAGCAAGTATCGAATAACTCAAATTCCCTGTTTAAATCTTCTCTAAATAACTGATAACCTTCGCGATACCCGCAGATTATCATGCGGCCACCATTTTTTAAAGCATCTCCACTACTTATGACACTTGGATCACCCTTGGAAAGAAAGAAAATGGAAATGAAAAATGCACAAAAAAGAGATTGAAGGAATCGATATTTCTAAGCTTTTCGGGATAAAAAATTGAGTGTATTTACTTGAATCTGTATGATTTAGTCGATTTGTGAATGATTTGATGTGAAGAATGTTCCAAGTATCAATGAAGAGTTGGCTGAAGACGCAGCTAATACACTCTAAATTGGATACAACGGCTGATGCACAGTACTCCCTATTACTGGTTGTTAGCTGCCATTTCCACTATTTTAGCTGCTTGTATTTGGATCATAACTGCAACTCCTGGCTGCAAAAGCTGAGAAGCGCTCTTTTCTAATATCAAAAGGCTTAGTGATACTAAAAGGAAAATTATAATTTATCGCAGCTGTCATTCTCAGACATTAATCTGTTAAGTACAATGAATTCTCACTTGCAAAAGTGACTCGCTTGGAGTTCTAATCGTAAAAGGAATCCACAATCTCTGCTGAATGGGTGAGAGAATCGATTAACTTAAGGTTAACTTATGTTCCAAATGTAAACCATTTCGATTCTTTCATGAATAGTCTATGAAAAGATTTTTTTTCTTTCGAGTGGATAATTAATATGTCCTTATCTGCGAAGGCTGAAGTTATGAGTCCATATTACGATTGCAGATCTAAACAATCTAGCTTCAAGACGTTCTTTTTGTTCACGCATCTGGCAGTGTAGCCATTGGAGTAGAGAATCCTGTTAGGTTTGTTTTTCTTCAACTTTCTGACCTAGCATATGTCAACACTCTAAATTTGCCTCTTATTTTCAGTTGTATCCCACAGAGAACTGCTCCATTCTTGCTTAAGGTATTTGATCATTCGTACCTCCCCATCTTGTGTGCCTACAACGAGTTTTTAGCAGCGTTGAGTTTTACTTTTTGGCATGAATTTAATGCAATTCTCATTTATCCCGACAATCTTCTGCTACTCGATTTGAGGCCGAGTGCTAAAGCTCTTCAAGCCATAATGCATTTTTGTTAGTGTCTCCTCTGAAATGCTATCAGGATCACCACCCAGAAAAGGAAATCACTATTTCTTTATCCTTCAGGAAATTAATAAAAAAAAATCGATTTTAGTTTTTACTTTTCCTACACAGTGGATACTTTTCCAGATTTTCACTGAAAAAAAAAGGAGACTTCATTATTGAAAAACAAACAAATCCTCAAAAGAGAGCAATGTCAAAATAAACCAAATAAAGAGAGAGAGAGAGAATGTATGATTGGGTTTTTTTATAATATTCTTCATAATAATAATATTTTGAAATGTAATATTCAGGATATTTCAAACAATCTATTGAATTTATTGACTTATTCGAGAGCATTCGATGATGAGAAAAAGCTGTAATAAAGCCTGATATTGATTTATAAAATTTTCTTTTATTAAAATCTGGATTTTTTAAAATCAATTCAGTGAAAAAAATAAATATAAAATATGTAACATAGCAATTTAAACTCACAAATTCAAAAAAGGGAGGAATTACATAGGTTGATTATTTAATCGGGCGCGACTATCGAGAACTTCAAATGGGGGTGGGTATCAGAGACCATAAGATATTTTAGATATTTTTGGAAGACAAAGATAAAATAAATCCTCCAGTTACTAATTTATAAAATTATCTAACTGTGTTTACAAAAAAACAGTAATATTGTTCTCCTTCTCCTCATTGCAGAATATTTCTATTTAGGAGTTATATTTTCACAAAAACTCCCTAATCTTACAAGATTCTTCATCTCTCACAAATACAGATCTTTAATAATCTCCTCTGGCTTTTAGAAAACATAAGGCTAGTAATATTTATTTAGAACTAGCATTGGCAGAAAGATATTCATGAAATTCACCATGGAGTAGTGGTAAATGTCATCTGCAGAAATGAAAGATTCATCTAAACCCCTCGATAGCAGTCGAATCATGTAGATATTTGCCCAATCGGCTTGAATATCAAATGTCTTTGTTGGGATACTTTCCGAGTGAGCAAAGAACTAAGACAACTAAGCATAAGTTACATAATGAGATACTTCGTATTTCTAAGAAGATACGCATAGTTTTGGGTTCTTAACTAGCACGCACCCGTCGTTTTTCAGCAGCGCTGCGAGATGCTCTAAGAATTTCTGCGCCATATGGTTATCCATTGTGCAAAGTAAAGGATGGGTTTCAGAATTTTTACCATACGAATAATTGTTGTTCTGGGTGGCTAAATCCATCATTGGAATCCCATCTTTAACTAATTAATCTGAAGTCTACGCTAATCCATCATGCTTCGGTTCATTATCAAAGTAGAGATACTTTTTAATAGGTGGAAGGGACAGAATATGGGAAGCGATTAATTTTGGATTATGCAAAGTAGAGCTTGTGAGCTAATAAAATATTCGCCTGACACCGAAGCAATACTGCAATAAATTGGAAATGATGTCTAAGAATGTTACAACTACCATTGCTCTTGACATGCTATTCAAGAGTCTGTAGTGATCTTGAAAATGTTTTACGTCACCAAGGAAATGGTAGATGAGTAGCTATGCTGCTTTGTATCCTGACATGATAAGGAGATCTGTTTGGCGCTCGGAATACAGTTCCTCGAAGTGATCATTGTAGTGATGGAAGTAGTATTTATATTCCGTTGTGTAGTTTGTGCTCGTGACAATGTTGTATAAAAAATTCAACAATAGTGTTGAAGATTTAAGCTTAAATAGTCTGTAAGATTGATACGCAACCATGCCTATAAACAGCGCTAATCCGTATATCACCAGAGAGAAATTAAGTAGTGAATCTTTATGTGAGGAGAACACCAGCCAGATTCCATAATTCGAGAATACATTCAAAGCATAGATTACTATCGTTTCGATTAATTCTCCGATAGATTAAGATTATTCCAGTCTAATTGCGAGAAAGCATCGAATCTACAAGATTTAAAAGCCTAAATATGTGCAGAACATTAGAATCTACATCGATTGCTTTCTCGTTTCATCTATCATATCCAACGCGAAAAAGCACACTAATTATGTCATGACTGTTGGGATTATGACGCAGAATAACTTAGCGCCATACAAGGGTCTGTAAAAGGGCGGATACAGCTTCAAGAATACTGCTATGAACCCTAAGTTAAAGAAATCTAAAGCGAAGATGTAATAACCATAAGCTTGCTTGCGAAGAATCGTGAAGGATATTGATTTATCGATGAGTAGAATGACCATCATCCAGCAGAAGTAGCCGACTTATTGCTGGTCGATAAGTTCATGGATGCTGACATATAAATTGAGGGTCTGGAAAAAGCAATACACCATGCTCATAACCGAAGCGAGAATCCGTTTGTTTCGCTGCTCTTTGTTCTCCATTTTTTATTCCTTGTAAAAACCCTAGTAAAGTGAGTCTGCAGAGTAGTTTAGAAAGATGCAACACTTAGTCGTTGTTTTTAATCAATATTTGTGTGGACTATGATGCTTTCTTCTTTGTTTTGATAATTGGAAATCCCTTCTGTATATTTTCACTTTACGCCACAAAATTTAGATTTACAAATTTTTTCAAATTAAACTTCACAATCTATCAAAGTAATTGCAATCCCACCCTCTTATTCACTTCGATGTAAGTAAACACTTTTCGTTTTACCTTTATTTTATAATCAAAGTATTATCGCTTTTGTGCATAATTCTTCTACGAACAATTAATTTGTTTCTTGCTCTATTTTTAGGATATTCGTTACTAACCACATAATGATTTAGAACAACTATAAATTGTAATCTAAAACCTTGGGTAGGTTGCAATTAAATGAACTGATTTATGTAATTTGAGAGGATGGGGAGGGGGGGGGGGGGCTAAAATAAATAGATAAAAAATAT
>Ga0302271_10000785_pt1 | contig 31177 bp, 12 predicted proteins | sample III_Bog_N1_1_FD_198767 | JGI IMG/M metagenome (GOLD analysis project Ga0302271, IMG submission 198767) | Peat permafrost microbial communities from Stordalen Mire near Abisko, Sweden - III_Bog_N1_1 | ecosystem: Environmental > Terrestrial > Soil > Wetlands > Peat | place: Sweden: Abisko... | reverse complement strand
TACTTGAGTTTGAATGATAATTTCTTTAGATAAATTGTAAATTCTTGAAATTCCCCACAGAATATGTTTTAATCTAATGAAACTGAAGTGTTCTTGTAGCAGATAACTAGGATTTTTGTAAAAACATGGCAGACAAAAAGAATATTTATGTATTTTAGTTCACAGACATTGTATTTTTCCTTGTATTTTTTTATTTTTTATTAATTTTACTCAATTGCATTTATTTTTCAGTCGTTGCAGAATCAATTAGATCGAAAAACATTTTTTATTTTACTTTCACACCTTAAATTTCATCGTGGAAAAGAGATTCTAAATAAAAAATCAGAGAAAATATTGAAATAAGCAATCAAATCACTTTTATGATAATATGCATAACCTTGTAGAAAAAACAAGTTTAAATGGTTTCTTATGTGCTCATTTTGAAATAATCGTTTGATCATTAATGATGCTATTAGATGGATAGTGAAAGAAAATAAATGAGAGTATGCATTGTTGGTTTCTTTTTTCTCTTGATGATGAAGAGCATAGAAGTTACTGACTTGAGAAACAGACATGGCTATTAATTATGAAAATGATAAAATTGCTTTTCTGTAATAAAAAGATCGAAATATGCTTCATAAATAAAAGGCATTTGAATACATGGGTGTTACATCTTTCTTTCATTGCATATTTGTTGGGTTCTCATAAGAATAAATAATAAAATCCTCCTTAAATGTCCATATTTATGCGCAAAACCGCTTAAATATATAATTAGATCTTGTTTTTTAATACAATTAAGGATTTGGCGGATTGATATGGGGGTGGGAGAGTTCGAAGCTTGATATTAATTATGTAAAAGTGATAATTTAGGAAAGATTTATACTTGAGACAGATATTGGCTCATCTAAGGCAAATTTAATATGGAAGAAGAGGGAACTGAGTAGCAGGGAGATTCTTAGCTCCACCGAGGTGAAGAAGACGAAGAGCAGTCTTCTTAGTAATCTGGAAAATGTTGGCTTGGAAATCTGCATAGAGAATCGAGAGTGGATCCTAAAGATTACTAAGCTGTAATTCCAGAATTTCCTTACTAAAATGAAGAAGAAAGGAAAAAAGCCTTCGTTATTCACAAAAAGCGCTTTTAGCCATATCTTAACGAACTCTAAACCTACACTTATATGAATGGTTTAACAAATTCAGAAATAAAAGGTTTTCTTCAATTCGCTCGTAACGTTGCTTTTAAGGATGGATAAAGTGAAAATGAAGGGCTTCTAATAGGCTTGCCTTCGGTGAATTAGGTTGAAGCGAACGCTTTAAACTTTCTTTCAAAATGCGATTATTCATTAATAAAAGCCAAATTTTATTTAGTTTTTCCAACTCTCATGCACTTTAATGCCTACAAATCAAGAGCATCTCTTCCAATCAGTCTTTCTGAAGAAGAAATGTAGTTCAAAATAGACCAGTTTATCTCTTAGCTTCAAGAAACTAAGCTGGGTAAGTTAAAAAATAAGGAACAACATGTCATAACCAATATTTTGCTTTTCATCTTCATGTTCAACAAAAAGAAAAAAATATTTTTTAAATTGAGTTCTAAAATTTTGAGCAGACTATTCAAATAGTTAAACTTTTAAAATTTAGGGGGATGGCAGAAAAAAACTATTACATTCTTTTTACAAATTTGACATTCTAAAATAAAATAGGGTAGCACGAAAAATGGAAACAAGAGCTCAGTGAATTGCTTCAAAATAAAACTCCAGTAGCGAAGGTAAGCAGACTCATTCAACACAAGAACATTTAGCAAGTTGCTAACTCTTTTTATAGCATTTTATAACAACAACGCTTTAATTTTTAGAAGTGAAAAAAAGAATAAAAAGAGAAAAACTATCTCGCAGTAAAATTGATTTTTATTTTTTTGTTTAGATCCACCAGCATTTAGAAGTAGGCAAGGTTCTAAAATACGAAATACCAGATGGGGTAAAGGAGGCTTTTGAAAAGGCAAATAAGTTTTCAAAAGAGCTTAAAAAAGTGATGACAGAAAGAGAATCAATTGATGTGCTCACAAGATTAAATAAACTTGCAGAAGAAGAACACAAAATTATTACGAACGAAATCATCACCTTTTAATAAAGTAAATTTAATTTTAATTTTTCAATAGTTTGATGTTTTTGAAGCATTTAATTACTTCTGTTTCCTTTATTTCACTGATTTCAAATTAAATAAATAATTAGTGCTTGATTTTTGCTCTTTCTCTCAATATTTACTACAAAAATATTCATAGCATTGAATTGTTGGGATTTTAGTTTTTCTTAAAAAAATTGCTTCTTATTCTTAAGAATATTTTTATTGTTTAGGTGTGGCCAGAAGCATAGAGTGGCTTGAGAGAGTTGAACCCTAATACTTAAACAAAGAGAAGATCAGCATGAAAACTTTAACAAACCTTATTACAGAATACAAGGTAATAAACATTTTTTTTAAATAATTATATTTCTAATTCAAGATTCATCTTGACTTAGAGCCTTCCTCTGAGATGCTCCAAATTCGAAAATCAATTCAAAACTGTATACGATCAGACTCTTGAATTAATTGAAAAAATCCCTCATTTCTCGAGGGTGTCTAAAACTCGTGGAAATATTGGAAGCACCTCTCATCATATTACCATTGAAGCTGCTCTGGTACTGTGGTCATAAATTGAGAAGCTCAATGTGGATTTCGAAGAATTTGATGCTTTTGAGAGCGCTATTTATTAAAATCTTGAGAAAATAAACTCATTGTACATGTCTCTCAATGATGAGAAATAAACATGGTCGTTTGAATCACTCAAATAGTTCAGAATAGTAACATTCTTTTCTTTATTTTATTATTTTTTGATTATTTCAATTGAATTACTGTTGTATTTAGGAAGCAAGTGAACTCAGCTTTGATTCTAAAGTGCAAGACGAAATTCAAGATTTTTATGACTACTATAAACTAATCGAGAAATTAAAGAAATAAATGCAAGATCCATCTAAATTATAAACTCTGCTTGAGGAAATAACTAAAGGAAAAGAAAGAGGCTTCAAATCGAGTGAAATCGATTCTCTTACATCTCAAATCGTTAGCTCAATTCAATGGTATTTATTTAACCACATTTTTGAATAAATTAATATGAAACTTCTATTTCTTTGAAAGGTTTGATGACTTAGAGAAATTAGAACCAAAATAAAAATAAAAATATCTCACTGAAGAATCAATTTATGCTCATTTTCAATTCGATCCAGATAAAATTGTTGAGCTGAGTAAATTAGAAGAAATGTAGGAAAATGCAATATCTTTGTGTATTGAGGAAAAGTCCAAAAAAGAATTAGAAACAATTCTTCTTGACCTTAAAGTTTGGAGAGAGTTTTGGAAGCAATTCGTCAAACAATCATCTTCATCATAAATCCAAGAAGAGATAAGCGAAAAATCTGGAAATTAGTCCACATAATCAAAAGAGATTTAGAGCACAAAAAGTTTGACTGAAGAGGTGAAGTAAAAAGAAACCACTGAGTAATAGCATTTGAAGAAGAGATCAGGAAGACCACCAGGTACCCAAGGAAGATCAGGAGTATAAAATCGCCAGATCAATAGTATTTCGTCATATGAGTCTCTGCAGATTAGATCATTTGATGATTTGAGACAGTTTATCGAACGAGGACTCTAATTTGGTAGAAAACATGATTTAAATAATTTGTTATTCTAAAGATTTTGTTTATAAAAATAGGTGTGAAAACTCCTGAATTAGAAGAGAGCATTATTTATTTTTAAAGAGGCATATAATGGATCATAAGTTGCTTGGAGCTTCTGAGAATTTATGAAAATGAGCCTCCTGAACTTGACATTATTTCTTAAGAAGTGCTAGATCATTTGAAGGATATCAGCAAAAATCAGCAATCCTTTAATTTCCTTAATCTAAATAATAGTTTAAAAGATCATGGGAAGCTTGATTTTCTATTACAGTATTAGTTAATACCTCCATTTTGCTTATCCTCAAAGACCTTTTCATTAATAACTGAACTCAAGTAAGAAAAAGTTATCTATGAATTGAGATTAATTATGTTTTTGTTGTCTAGAAATGGGTCGAAATAACTTAGAGAAGAGCAACAAGCAATAATAAATCTCAATTTGGAAGAAATCCAGACTCTTAATCATATTGATGTTGTTGATGAGATACCTAAATTGAATGAGAAAACAAAATCTTTCCCAATTTGTGATGATTTAAATTCTTAATTAGAAAACATCTTCACCTTGCATAAATGGGGCAAAGAAGCACTTTCTGCATCTATTTACATAAAAGAAGAATCCATTGCTCACAAAAATCTTGCAGAAGAGCTCAAAAAGCAAGGAGTAGTTGACTTTGCTTAACAATTAGAAGAATTAACTCAAAGACTACCAGGCGAAGAACTCTCTTCGTTAATAGAAATCTGCAAAATATTCTGGATCAATAATGATAAAATCTTTAATCACCTACTTGAATCAATTTAAACTTATCCATTAACTGGCATGAATACAAATGCTGAAGCTAATGACACTGATTCCTAAAAATGGAGCTACTAGAAACTGAAAGTATTGTTGTAAAGCGCTGCTGCTTTCTCTTTGAAGAATGATTTCCTCAAGCTATTCAACGAAATAGAATTGTATGTAAACTAAACAGATGAATGGGTGGAGAGTTTCTATACAAAGACTATTTTTCATAGGACTGTTATTACAAAAGGTAAGATATTTATCCAAATTGTTTAAATTGAGTTATTTTTTGAAAATAGATGGCAAAAAGATAACGAAGAAGAAAGGTTAGGATTATGATGATCTAATTCTATCACCTATTAAGGAAGCTAGACGGAATTCTCAAAAAGAAAGTGAAAAATTATTAAGAGAAGATGACAAAGGATCTGAAAAGATAGGATCTATCAAGGAAGAAGGAGAAAATGAAGGTGATGATAGAATTGAAGAAGAAGGGTTACCAGAAGATTAAGGGAAATAATAAGATAAGAAAAGAGGAAAAAGAGAAGTTAAACAAACCAAAATAAATACCTTCAACTACTATCTAAGCCATCCACTCATCCTAGTTACATTTTTTCAAGGATTAGTTCGCAATATCAGGAACACTGAAATGTCTTTGGCTTAAGATAAACTTCTTCAAATTCTCAAATTTAAGCAGTCTGCTGCTGTTTCACTTTTATCGAAGTAAAAAAACAATTTTTTTACCAATTCTTTTTTATTTTTTAGGACTTGATCTTAGAAATAATCTTCTTATTTTTTACTTTAGGCCTCCTTTGGAAGAAGTCGAGAGCCTTATTCTTATTGGATAGCCCTTTAATTGTTACATTGTTGAACTCAGTGTAATTAAAAAACTAGTAAAATGGGCTAAGCAATTTGTCTTCTTAGCTAGAAAGATTCTCGATTCGATTCCCAAAAATAAAAAAATTCTAAACTTAACAACTTTCCTTAAGAAAGAGGTCTTGCCTTAAGATTTCTCCAAAGAGAAGTACTTTGTTTCTTTCGATAGCTAGACTATGTGTATGTCAATATCACCACACCTCAAAATAGATATCTTCAATTAAAATTCATCTCCAAAACCAAAGATAAGTAATCAACAATATTTTAAATATGGTTTAAAATTATTATTTTTTAATTCAAAGAAGGAAGTTAGACATTTATTAAAAGCTAAGAACCTTGCTTGGAATCATAAGATAATTAAGTAGAACGTCTTTAAGAACAAGAAACTAATAATAAGATACTCTTTTAATCTGACTCTGCTAGACCTATTTCTTTGGAAAATCCAGAAATCCTAACCGATGATAATAAACAACTAGAAACTGATCCTACTTTGATTTTTTCTTCATCAAAAAGAAATGTTCAACATAAATTTATCAAATCAGGTTCGTAGTTTAGACCATCCAGGAATAAGCTAACTCCTAAGATGTTTGGTGGAGAAGAGTATCTCCTTCCAAAGGGAATTTAAAAAGTATTATCTTAGACCTACTCAGAGCAAGGTATAGAGTCAAAAGAAAAATCTTCTCCAAACGGATCTGCATAAAAACAATTGAATCCACTGAAGGGAAATACCATAACAATAAAGAAAAAAATCAATTCAGAAAAGAATAGTGATAATTTATTTGAGTTAAAAGTATAAAAAGTAAAATCAATATCGAATGAGGAAACATTATAAGAATTAAAAGACTTGAAGAACGAATCTTTGTCTGCAAATGACTCTTAAGCTTAAAGAAACTTAAAGAGGTCACAAAAGATATTGGAAAAAAAAATGAAAAAGGTAATATTTTAATAAAGTAGTTTATTTATTGAATTATTTTTTATTTTTTCAAAGAGAGAAAAACTGTTAAATGAGCATAGTCCTTAGAAAGAGTAGCAATCTGAGATAGATTAATCAGAATTAAAAGAAGAATCAATCATCACAAAATAGCGAATACCTTTACCAGAATAAGAAGATGAAGGAAAGGCATATTGTATCTGCAGGGGATATTCTGGAGAAGGTTCAATAGGGTGCGATGGATGCTTAGATTGGTTTCATTTCAGCTGTATTGGGTTGAAACCGTAACTTGGAAATGTCTTAAAGAAATTCTATTGCATGGGATGCTGCAAGAGATTCAATAGAACATATCTTTCTGGACATAAATGGGAATATATTTGGGACTCAACTGATAAAATATCATTATCTTAGTTTTACATGATATTAACTGAAGGATTATCAATACCTATTTAAGTTAAAGAGACCAGTGAATTAGTTGAGCTCAAAGAAAAAGGTAAGAATGTGTTAAATGGAAATCTAATAATAAATTAAGATTATTATTACTTTTGAACAAAAAGTGGATGAACAACTACTAGAAATGAACACATTGACATAAAGAGGACCTGAAATCCTTAAAATAATTGAAGTAACTATCGATTATTACTTCTTAACTTGTGTCGTTAATTGTATTTCCTTCACTAGCTGTATGAAAAAGCTTATCAATTGAACTCAGAAGAAGGAAGTGAGGAAGTCGAACAAAAGTTTTATCTTGAGGAAGAAAAGGACCGTCAATTATTCCAATGCTTCCTTGCTTGTAAGAAAATCAACCAATAATATCTAAACTTAACAATAATTATGTTTTAGAGTTTGGATTCCCAGTGGACTTCGAGCAAACTTCAAATCTCTTCTTAATCCTTCAAAGAAGAGACTTTGCAAGATAACTTCTTCGTCATTTTTATTCGAATAAATTTGAAGTTCTTGATATGTTCTTCTCTAGTGTCTAGAAGCTATTTGACCTCTCTCGCATCCTTGATAAAGCTGACAACTCTCATGAATTGCTTCTTTACAACCACATAAAAAAGATATTCGATGTAAAAAATAACAATAATTTCTGCTCTTTTTATTGATATTTTGTAATTTCTAAAGAAATCTGTTGAGGTGAAAGAATCATTAGAGTAGCTGAAAGAAGAAAAGATTGATCCTACGTAATATTGCTCTATTCTTTAGATGATAGAAAGATAGTCTTTGCTAATACCTAACATTGAATTATATCGATCTCAGGTATGGTTTTTTATTCAAAAATTAACTCAACTATTAATAATTATTCATAATTAGATGAAAAAGTACGATGAATGGTAATAAAAGGCATAGAATTGGCTTGAATATTAAGCTAATGATCTCAACTTGTAAAGAATAGAAGACTTAAGAACTCTAATTGAGAGTTATCATTAGCATCTACTTTGCAGAAGTCCCTTGATAGAAGACCTTACTTTGGCACTGCAAAATATTGAGCTAGCAAATAAGCAATTTGCAGTCAAAATGAATGAGACTGATAACAAATATTAAGATTAAGGAAATAACTTCTTTGAAGAAGAGAATTAACACGAATTCTTAGGACATTTTATTGAAAATTAATATGAAAACGAGAAAGGAGAAGAAGAACTGATTAGTGAAAATCATGAAAATATCATTGAAAATAAGGAAGAAATCAATGCAGACAATTAATTACTTTAATGTAATAGCAGTATGAAATAGTCAAATAATTCTTAATTTAAGATCAATAGTAATGGATACAATCCAAATGAATAAATTAAAGAAATATCGGCTTTCTAAGAAGGAGAAGCAGACCATAAGTTATCACGCAACGATTAACAAATAATCATCGAAAAATATCAAAATAATCATGAGAATAATTAAGCAAATGATGGTTTTTTGATGGATGGAACTATTCGAAATGGGGAAGAGTAAAGGAATGGATAAGAGTTCGATGAAGAAATGTTATTTTAATAGCATCAACATAATACTTCCCCTTCTTGCTATTTAGGTGAAGATTTCCCTGCTCCTTTATGACAAAACATGCATACAACTTGATTAGCCTACTTATTGTATGTTTTGATAAATATCTCATTGATTGGATATATAAAATGTAATGCAAGTTAGTAAATCGTTGATAATAAAGACAAATATGTTTCACTCAATTTTAAAGTTATTTTATGCTTCATGAGCATTATCATTATTCATCTAATCAAAGAATATACTGTCTTCTTCCTCTTAATTAGTTTGTGTTGGGGTTATTAGTTCTTTTTGGATGGCTGCTGTGTTTGCATATGATTTCCAAGTAGCAAACATAAGTTTTCTGTAAAGCTTTTAAAGAAAAAGAATATGATTAATTGAAATCAACCTTAAAATAACATTTTTTCAAACTTACTAGATCTTTTATTGGATTGAAAGTTTGCTCAGTCTTCTGCATTTAATTTCTCTGAGATAACTCAATTTCCTAGAAATATTGTTAGAGTTAGAAGAGAATTAGTGCAATAGAGAAAGAATTGTGTTAATACCTCAATTGTGAAGTTGGAGATGACAATAGATTATTAAGGTAATGAATAAAATGAGCATACTGAATCACCTGAAGCATTCTATTCAATGTCTTAGTTCATTTTATCAGCAACTAGCCTAAGAAGGAGGAATTTAAAATGAATCTAATTTCCTTCTAATAAATTGATATTCATGTGCATAATCCGTTTGAGATAGTCGATCTTTTTTGGCTTTTGTCGCTTATTCTAATTGAAAGACTTATTGTCTTCATCTTCTTCATCTTAAACTAAGTAAATATAATAAGTAATTGTCAATTAAGAATATTCAAATACTATTCATAATTTACAAAAAAACTTACCACTTTTATCGAAGTTAACCAGAAAATAAATCAAATTGGATGCTTTCAGCATAGTCGGATTGGTTGGAGATTTATATTAGTTCCAGATGCTTTCAAAGTGCTTAACTAAGGATTTATACTTATTCTTTGCAATCGCATATTCATTTAGATCGAATTTTCTAATGATATCGAGGATCAAAGTAGAATTGACAATTCCATTAAGGATCAAAAGGGAAATCAAAATGAGCACACTTTGGAGAGAAGAATCTGTTAAGGATTGAGGGTTTAAGTTGAAGATTGCAATCAAATAATTGAAGGCACTCAGCTTCGTGTCTCCTATAAAATAAGTCAAAGCGAGTATTGATAGTATTGAATAGATTACCGTGACAAGAGCTTATCTAAAAATAGAACTGCTGAATTTCACAATCGGAAACATTAGTTTAGTTCTAAACAGCAAAGGAAGTTGCAAAGCGAATTATATTTAAGCACTTGCCTTAGAAGTGATACTTCCGAGAATATATTCAGTTACTACTGTGCCTACTAGTAATGCTGATAAAACGATTAAGACCTTAACAACAAAAAAATGAAATTTAGAGACAGTTAAATTAGGAAAGTGGTATTTGATTCTTTATCATTTATGATATGGAGCAATTTTAAGTGAAAAAAGTAATTAGGAACTTTAGATACCTTATTTTGAAGTGAAGATGCTATTGAAAGGTAGAATCCATTCGCCAGAATCAACAGAATACAATAGGTGATTAAGAGTATGCTGTAGACAAGGATTATCTTCTAGCAGAATCTAGAAGTCGTGGTAGAATCTAAAACACCTTGAAGCAAATATAAAATGACAAACAGACTGATGTAGACAACGCAGGACAAAACTGTTAGAAGCTTTGTATGGTTAGACGACTAAATCATGAAATTTTACAAGAACCGTGATCGACTTCCAAATGAGTTAGGTTTCTTCAGCGGCTAAATGGATAGTTCGTGGTTACATATTTTGTTTTAAATCGATTCCCAGACATAGTTTTTATTCTAGTTGAGAAGCTGTTGTTTGGATAGTTCCACAAGGATAGCTGGTGCAAGCAGAGTGACAGCAAACGAATAGAATAAGTAGATGAATATCTTAGGAGAATTATTTCTTAGATTAGTTATCCAGAAACAACTTACAGAAATGAATAATATCTAAAGGATTATTTTTTTAGAGCGAGAAATAGAAGACATAAGATCACCTAGTTTTTTAGAACCAAGGGGGAGAATACATGCCAAGAAGAGCACTCTTGTGAACCCAATATATGTATTTGGAAACAATAAGGGTTAGAGAACATGAATGGATATCATCAGCAGAAATAGTAGGCAATTAGAGATAGAGTGAATTAAAAAGGATTTACGTCCGATGAAGAACCCATAGCTTATAACTTTAAGAATTACAATGATTGTGGCTATTGTTGGTTCGAGGATATTCTCCCATTGCTCGATGAATGGAAACGAATCATATGCTAGAGAGAATGAGACAAAGTAAATGATCTCTTTCATTGCGGTAAAGAAAAAGAAAAGACTTTCGAGTTGCTTGAATAAGCTAGAGTTAGCAATGGAGTTGGCATATTTGCGCAGTTAGTTAGAAGGACTAAGCAAAAACAGACTGCGTTTTTAGAATGAATGTTTAGTGGAGTAATTTAGCGGTTTAATTGGTTTAATAGTGGTATGTGCTGATCCTTCTTTAATTATCTGGTCAGTGAGTTAATTTCTCGTTTCTTAGAAGTTAGATTATTTTGTGTCTAATTAAGCGAAAGGCTATGTGTGTAGTGAATTAATAATAGTTTCTTCGTCTTCTTCGATTTCGAATATCTCAGAAAATCGTAGCATCATACCTTTGAGGAGTGGCTCAGAAAATGCAAACTGAATAAGCATCGGAATGTAAACGGGAATAGAAACTGAAGAATCGCATGCGGTATAAGAGAATTAAATTATGTAGGATATGCCAATGATTAGAGAAGTATCTAGAAACAAGGCTTCTATGTGAGTCGTAATTACTTTGAAAAAGGAAATACTTGAGAGTAGTCCGTAGAATGGAACTAATAGCAGTACTTCAAAGCGAGTAGGGTCAATAAAAGCATATACATATAGACTGTTTTTGCTTATTGACTATGCACTTGAAAGTGCTGCGTTAATAGAGACTTCATAAAGGGAGAAACATAGAGTGCCAAATCTGAGGTAGGCAATTAGTATTCTCACTTCAGGGATTTGCAACCAGCTCTAATTGTAATCCTGATAAAATTTAATAGATGTGTATGTCAAAATCAGCGAGAACTGAACTATTTTATACAGAAGCTTACTGCGGTAAAATGCTTTTATCGGTTAGCTATTTTGAAATACTGCGAAGATTCCACAGTCATAGCAATAACTCAACTACTCACAGACTTATTCTTATGATACCTTCTGCACTACACTTAGCAAGCTTGTTCCAACGGTTTTAAGCAAGAAAAGAACAGAAAAAGAAGCAATGTACATCCATATGGATAGCTGCTGGGATAATAAGGACGATTAGATATTTTATTGAGAAGGTTCTTTGAGTACCAATTAATAAAAAAATTAAAATACATCTTATTGATTTTAAGCTTCTTAGCTTTCTCTGCTTAGAATACTCCAAGAAACACTAGAAAGAGTTAAGATTAGAATGATAAACCCTAATACTTCTAGGTTTTATCCAAAGGAATATCGTAGAGATGTAGAAAACCCTTTGATTCTTTAGTTAATCGATCCTAAATTCCATAGGGATATCAGCAATTTCCCAAAGAGCAATATTCCATAGACAGGAGGAGATCTGTAATCACTGAAGAAGATGTTTGAGATAATCAGAAAACATTAATAAATCAGCTAATAGTCGCTTAGAAAAGAGGAAGAAGAACAAGCACGGTAGACTCCTTCGATGCACATGAATGATAGGAATAAAGTATGAGCTTATGATCCTAAGGAATTTGACCATTGGGGGATAACTAAGCCGTAGAGGAAGCAGTTGAGTATCAAAACAGTTACTTTTATCATAGGCAAGAAGAAGGAGGAGAATATTGATTACTTTGAAAGAAGCGTTTAACTTGAATTCTCACTTCTTCTTTGAGTAGATGAGTTCAATTCACTTAAACTAAGAGGATTACCAACGATCCCTTCAGCTTGTGAAATGCTGAGTCTTTTAGAATCTGAGAGAATCTTCTCTCCTAGAGCTTATTCATTAGTTGTCATTCTTTCAGTGTCATAGCCTTAAGTTGTGCTAGAATTGTTAAAGATTTTTTAAATTGTCCCAGACTGTTGAAGCACGGTGTTTTCATGCTAGGAAGTAACAGAAAACGGATGAATATTGCTATCAGTATTGCAAAGATAATTGCTGATATCTTGGTTTGCAAAGCTTCTTTTGTTGTTTGAATTAGAGAATTCATGCGATTTTTCATCAGGACAGATAGCACTCTTTTTCCCTGAAGAAATCATATTCTAAATGTCAGTTGAATAGTCTCTCTCTTTCTTTTCGGATAAGTACTTCGCTTGTTCTAAATGAGATATTCCTGCATCATTCTTTGCTTTAGGAAATCGTTTATGCTTTTTGCCTTGCTGCTCACTCGATCCTTTGAAATCAGCAAAATCATCTTCGATTTCTATTTCTTCTTCTTCCTCTTCAGTATGTCCGATGTCATAATTTTACTTCTTAGAATTATTTTAATCTTTCTTCTTTTGTGGAGTTTTTAGCATTTACTCTTCCTTTTCATCTTTCTCATCTCTAACAATCTCACTTTCAATTACCTTATCGCCATGCACACTCTTTTTCTGAATTAAACAGTCCTCTGCTTCTTGGTGATTATATTTTTACATATTTTGATTCTATTTTTAGTTTGTCTTGATTTCATATTTATTTTCATCGTCTTGCTATGCGCTTACATTATCTTTCTACTCTTATAAAAATTTAGATAAAGGTTCCTCTTCTTTTTTATTCTTTTGAAGGCTAAACTCATTTTTCTCCATATCAATCATAATATGTCCTTCCTGTGATATATCTTAGCATTATTACATTTGATAATGCCAACTGTCATTTGTTTTTTCTTCTTCGAGCAGCTCGTTTTACAATTACTAGTTTTCACTTTGTTCTTACATTTATGTGACAGTTTTGTCTTAAGCTTGTTAGTTGTTTCCATTACTTTCAATCATTATGTTTGGATGTCTTGTAAATCTTATTTCTTTATCTTCTTTTGAAGACCATTCTTCTTCTGTTAATACCATTTTATTATCAATTGAAACACCATCATCGATTTATTCTTCTGTATGTTTAAAAACTTAACCATCTGGATATGCATACTACAATATCTTTTGCTTTGCTAACATAATCTCTCCTTATTCAGCTTCATTTTGTGTTTTAACCTCTTCTTCTCTGTCTTTTTGTTCCTTTTCTACAATATCCCTCATCCCCTTTGGTTAGTTCAATAATAAGTGTTTATCTGTAAAAACAATAGTTTTCTTAAGTCAACTCTTTGCCAGTTCTCCTACTAAACATTAATTTAAGAATCCCCCTCCCCTCTAATTGTTTCTTCTTCCACTGTAAAGCATACATTCAATATTGAAAATCTTCTACTTGTTTTTTTTCTTCTTGTTTAAATTCTGAATAACAGTGTTTTAAATTCGCTGAAAAATAGTTTAGAATTGTGGGCATTGCTGGTTCTTTACAATTTCCATTTATCAACCAGTAATTTAGAGATAATTAGGATAATACTCCCATCAATTGATTATTTAAATCTCCTTTATGCCACGTTTCTAGGAGTAAAATAATTAGTTTTATAATGTTAGCTACTAAAAATACATCTTTAGAAAGGGAAACATGTCAAAAAAAAAGAGCTGATTCTAAAAATTATTTATTCATGCTTATCTCTTAACTTATCTGTAGCACAACTATCAAACTTTGTGAGGCCAATTAACACTTTCAATAAGAGTTTACCGTTTAATGAGTTAAAGAGTGCATTTTTAATAGAAGAGGACATATGCATTGGCTTTTGGAATCTAAGAAAAATACAAATTCAATTAGACAAGCAAATAGATGATATTGAAAGCAAATATGAGTTACTTGTTTTTCAGGTTCTGAAATCTGCCTTGTGTTAGAGTCATTAAACAGGTACCATTGCTTATCTTCTGAATTCATACAATACGATACATAGTGACCGAAATTGAGTGTGCCCGAATGGGAAATAACAGAGAATAAATGATAAATAGGTTTTTCCTTTTAAAGTGTTTTCGGAATGAACTCACTCATGTCAAAAGAATCAATGGGAAATTCAACTTTGGTGTTAATTTTCTTCTTGCTGCGAGGTGTATATTGAAATCGCTTTAAGCATACCATAAGCGTAGGTGGCAATTTCCAAAGATCAATTTTCTTCTCAGTTCTTCTGAAGTCCTTGCATTCAGGGCAAAACCTACAAAATATTATTAGAATAACTAAATAATCTTAACATAATTTGGCATACCATTTTTCATCTCCATCGAGAATTTCTTTCTAGAGAAATAGTTCCAGACAACTTTTAATGGAGATTTCCTCTTTAGCATCTAAAGGGATGGGGATTGTAAGATACATGAAAGGTTCAAAGGAGTATTTAATGTTTTTGCAGACTAAGCATTTGAGTGTGCTTTTCAATTAACCTTAAAAAAGATCTACAATGACACTTTTATTTAGTTTAAGATGATCGCCCCATGAATCAGCTGCAAGCTTTTCGAGCTCTTTTTAATTCAGATTCTTGAAATATTCTTTCTATTCAACGTATGCTTTTTTTTCAACGCGATTCAAATCCTAAAATCAATTAAAAGATAGTTTGAAATGCTCTTTTAAATGTTGCTTTATTAAACTGTTGTGCTACCTCGTGGATGGAATCAAGAAGATACAGAAGAAATTCCTATGAATCTTGCTATCTCCTGGATGAATACTAAAAAGTAAACAATAGTAAAATGATTATGCTTTACTTACAAATCTAAAATATTCTACTAGTTTGTTGCAATACGAAACAACAGAAAGAAATTCATCAGGAGAAGTGGTTTATTCTGATGTTGTCCACATTTCTCTTCAAAAAAAAATAATTAAGGAGGCTTTTTGCAAGATAATTAAAATAAAAATCTTACCTTACTAGATTAGAAAATGCTTTAACGACTAGTCCACCGCTACCAAGTGGATTGGATAAGTTCAGTTCGTTATCTTCATTTTTTTGTAGACAATAATCTGTGAGTGGCTAAAGATTACTGAGGCATTGGAGAGCTTTAAAAGAGATAAAGAATGAATATTATCTCAAAAAGTTAAAGTTAAATAAAAGACATTACCTGCATTCAAGAAACAAGTATTTCCTAAATTATTCAATCCAACTCTACCACGCGTGTGCTGAGTTCTCGCAGCATTATTGATCTCATTATCAGATATTTATTAATCCTTCTTTGAAACGAAGAATGTATTTCGGTATGTTTCTACTCTTTCTTTGTGATCCTTTCCTTTTGTAAGATTATTTTGTTTTTTAAAACGCTCAATGAATTATTTCTCTTCATCTTCATTTCTTTATGATCCGATTGCAGAATTTCCTTTTGGTTCATCTTCTTCCTATTCTTCATCACTATGCGCATCTTTCTTCAATTTTTTAGAAGGAACCTTAAAGAGTTCAATTTCTTCTTCTTCTTTGTCAAGATGAGCTTGTGATCTTGTTTGTCTTCTCATTTCTTTGTTTGTTTGTAATAAATCGAGATAAGTTTATTGAATTAATAATAAATTAACCTGCTTTTTCTTAATTATCTTATCTTTAAACTTCATAAAACCAGTTTTGGATTCTCAATAATTATGTGACTTTCTGAAGGCGGGCTTTAAACATTTTTAGAACATTTTAAAATCTCCTTCATTCAAAAATAAGCCTTTATTGTATTATGTCGAATGGCTCACATAGTCCACTATTTTGGATTGAAAGCAGTTAAATAAAAATAAAAAATTTAAATTATTCTACTGATTTTCAAATTTTTCCTCATAAATGCTAATTATTAATAAGCTAAATTACCATAACACAAATCAAAACAAAATAAATTAAATAAAAAAATTGTTATTTTCTTATGAATAAAATATGAAAACGAACTATTTTGAAAACAGCAGGTGAATATAGAAAATAGTAATTTGTCTAGACAGATTAATAGTTTTGAGATCAACATAGACTACATAAAGATAAACTAAAACAAAAAGAATAATCATTGATAGTCTATTTAGTTTTAAGCAAAGTTATTCGCTTTTGATAATAGTGGGAGAACTTTAATCCTCAAACAAAGAACCTCAAAACACCCTGAAACAATCATTATTCAACCAAAAAATAATCAAACAGTAAAACCGCATTACTTGAATATTTTAGTTATTAGGAGGAAAAATGATGAACTCCAATACATCACTTTGGTTTTACTCTTCTGAGCAACGCTACTATGCTGGAACTTACTTCATTACAATGCTATCACTCAGCTGTCTTTTTCTTATTTCTGGCAACTTTTACTTCTCTTTTGGGGCTATTGACTCTATATTAATGATATATTTTCTGTTCTTTACTACCACATCTTATCCTGCTAATGTTACAGATTTTAGTAAATTATTTGGTCGATTCCTCTACGATTTTCTTCCAAATTTCATCTCTGACTATCTTCATACTTCTACAGTTACTTCTAATCCTCCAAAATCGTTTCTATTTAATGGTTTCGGAGGATTTTATCTCGATAACACTAGTATATCTTGCGAGATCATAGGATTATTTCTTGGTTTGTATTGTCTTGTGAAGCTATTAAGCTACATACCAATCCTTTCTTTGCAAATCTGGGTCAGACGCAGTATCCTCTTGAAATTAGAATTTGACTCATTTGTTTACATTTTCTGGATATTTTCTCATTAGCTTGCTATTTTCTCGCTTATCTAACTTTAAAATGGTCTATCATTTAGCTCCACAGCAGAAATAGCAAGTTCAATAATTCTAATAATAACAGGCCCAGTTATTGGATTAGTTCCTTTGATAATACTTTACAAGATCTGCAAATGGAGAGTTTTATTTTAAAATCCTGAATCCCATTAATATAACAGAATCAAAGCTCTGTGTCTACTTCGCGGTCTTAAGATAAAAATGTAAAAAAGAGAATAAGAGCTAGTTCTCCACGATTAAAAACGAAGAAGTAAACTATTCTATGTCGATTCCTTCGATGCGTTCTCAGCAAGCACAGGAGATGACCTTCTTAAAGAAATGAAAAAGCAATATAGTTTAAATCAACAAAAACACTTCTCAGACTTATGCAAGTACACAAATGTTATTTTGTTAATTCGTAGGATGGCTTTCGTTTTCGCTATTGTGTTTCTTCAAGATCATCTTTATGCGCAAATGAGTGTAATAAGTGGTTTTAATGCTGTTCTCTTTTTATTTTTCACAATCAAGAAACCTTACATTTCTCGTCTGGATAATTTAATGAATTCGCTGATTGAACTACTGTTCATAGCCTTGTAAGCACTGATCTGTCTCTTTGATTCCTTCACAGATCATTCTTTACTGATTAAATTCGGATGGATTTATATATACTTAGGTCTTATCGTCCTTGGGTTGCACTTCCTAAGTTTCCTCTACAAATCTTATTCTATTCTTAGATCTTTTTTTGAGAATAAACCTAAAAAGGTAAAACAAAATAAGGTTGTACCAAGTATTAAAAATGATACTCCAACAGAAAAAGTAGTAGGTCCAAGGTTTGGTGATCATATTTTTATAGGACAACTAAAGCATCATTTAGATACTACGGCAAATAGCACACCAATGGCATAACAAAACAACAGCAAATTAAAAATTCTGTCTTTAACACCCACACCAGTCAACAAACAGACTCCAATATAAGACATGCATACTGAATAAACTTAAATAGAAAAGAGCCTTCCAACAGAATAAACTACCCTCCAGACAGATAGCCAATTCTTTATTAACACAAAATTATCTGAAAAAGTTTCATAAATTCCTAGAAAATTTGCGAATGTAAGTTTCTCATCTGAAATGCATTTCGATTACAATGAAAATATGAAATCACGTAAATAACGCATGAAGAAGCTCTTTTTCAAACGCAATCCTTTTATTTCTCAAGAAGATTAAGATCTTGTAGAGAAAGAGAAAGATAATAATTATTCAAGGACAACAGTTGGAAGAAAAGGCTCTTCGTTTATGTTTCAAAGCTGAACTATTAAAGATTCACATGGCTCTATATAAATTCTACTGACAAGATAATCTTTGGTTTTAGATTTAACCTGATTTTGATTTCATGGATATTTAACTAAAACATATGCATGTTTGTTAGTTCCTTTTTATGGTGTTATTTTGAAAAACTAAATCAATTTGAAGGAGGAATTGAATTATTATTCGGAAGATTAGGAATCTAATCTGGTTAAAGATTTTAAAGTTCTAGGAATTAGGCATCCTTAGAGGGATATTTACCAGTTTCATCAGATTTTTCACAAGAAATATCTTAATTGTTTGCATCATTTGGGTTATTATTTGTTATTTCTTTGATTTCTTCTTCTTCTTCTTCTTCTTCTTCTTCTTCTTCTTCTTCTTCGAGTTTCTTATCAGCAACAGTCTATGGTAACTTCTATTTTTCAGCAAAAGCATTCAATCCTTCTTTAATTTCTTGGATGACTTTGATTTCTTCATTCTCAATTTCAATGCCTTCTTTTTTCTTTTTTTACACTTCTTTTTGATATTTTGGATCTAATTTCTTTTTGTAAATTTGTCTTATTTTCAAATAACTGCTGTCAAAATCATTCTCAGATTCTTCAGTAAATGGCTGATAATTCTATTGATTCGCTTGCTTTTAATCTTCTATTTCTTCCATCGAATGGGCATTATTATCCTTTGGAATTAGATCCATTTTTGTCAAATCATTGTTAGTATTATTGATATTTTAGATAGTATGATCTATTATTGAACCATCTTCAATAGTTATCTCCACTGCTTATCTAAAGTTGTCAATTTACCTTCTTCTGGTTTAATTATAGATGTCATAGAAATCTCTATCTTATAGCTTCGAATTAGGGGATAATGTCTGATTGATCTATTCTGGCTCTATTCTTTATCTCTTTCTTTCACTTTCCGATGTTGGTAATGGTTTCTCTTCTAATTATGAGTTTTAATCTTTATTTTTCTAAGCTAATTTCTCTAACTCTGCAAGTGCTTTATTTTCTTATTCAATAGAGAAGGCACAGAAATATTAAATGAAATGGGATGCAAGATAACTCGATGGCAACTAAAACGTGAAAATTATTGTGGGATAGAAAAGAAGTAGCACTAGACATATGAATCCTTCCTTGAAGAAGTAAAGATTTGAATCTAAGCGCACTATAAATATATCAGTTTAATCTTTCAAAGCTACTCCAGACAAAGTAATAGTACTTTTACCATTTTATTTAGCCTTATTTTCATCTCCATATGTTGTATAATAACAGGTTTAACTAGTTTCATGTTCTTTAATTTATGAATAGTTCTATTAGCTTTATTAGCTTGAGCATAGCCAAGTTGGTATTTTCACGCCTGAGAAGATGTATGCAGTCTTGCAGATTGAATAATCACTACTTCTAGCATCTTCACGCATTTAAGATTATTCCTAAATATAGCTATCATTGCAAGTAACAAGATCGCCATAATGATAAAACTAAAACCCCTTCATACTTGTTCCATGACTTCTCCTATCAGAAATGCAAGAAATTCCAATGCGATCATAATCAACAGAGACATATTATAGGCTGTAGTTCTCTAAGCCTCCGATTTTGGTGTTGAAGATGCCTAAAACATTGCAATTAATTGACTTTATCCATTTCAAAGACAGAGTTGGATTCCAAACAAAAAAATAGACTATTATTAGTATTGGCAAGAATACAAACTGACCACATAGTGAGATAATGAATCTACGAAAATGATTATACCAATCCCCGCTCCAAGCAACTGCAAATAGTATCCAGAAGTAAGCTATAATAGCAGGAAGAAGGAAGAAGGCCCATTAAAATTTATCACTAATCCGATAATGAAGGATGATTGTTATTGTTTCCATGACTAAGAGAACAATTATTTGAGTCAGACAGAAATGAGGAAATTTGAAGATGGAATCCTCATGGAACTTTTGTTCAGAGCTCATTTGGTTTTTTTTCGTAGTCTTTGCGCGCAATAATTCTGATTTTAGAGTCAGTGATAAATTTAAAATGATATCGAATTTGGATTCTTTAAGCAAAGAGAAAGCTCCAATTTTTAATTTGAACTCAAATTAAGAAAATACCATTCAAGTTTTTTCTGAATTGTTTTCACATTGTAGTAGTCATAATAATATGAAATAGGCTCTTCAGAAAATAATATCTTTAAGATAAAGCATAAGTTATGATAATAGACAAGAACAAAGCACAGAAAATATTAATGATAAGTGCATCAAAGAGTTATCATTTGTATGTGTATGAGCTCTTATAGAAATTTATTTATATTTTCAATGATGTCTAGCTCATTTAATTATGAGATTAAGGATGATTTATTTTTGAGTTAAGATATAAAGCTATATCTAAGGGGCTTAAACGAAATCGATAAGAAAACAATATAAATAGTAAAAGAAGATAAATTAAAACAGATAACACAAAAAAAATGTCCAACTACAGAGGATCAGGTAATACATTCGCTAATAATAGATCGAATGATCGAGGAGGAGGTTACCAATCAAATGGCTATCAAGGAAGATAAAGTAACTTCAATTCCAGAGATAACTCTGCAAGATAGGAGACTAACGGAGGAGGAGATAATCGAAATGAAACTGGAAACTGGAATAAAACAAACTAATATTCTTAAAGTTTCAATAACGCTCTCTAGGATTCAGCAGTTAGTGGAGGATCTAATTTCAACAACAACAGGCCTTAAAACAATGATTTTAATGGGCCAAAGCAGTTCAATTAAGGCTAAACTAATCCTTAGAATAATACCTTTGCCCCGAGAGGTGCATAAAATTATAATAATAACAATAAAGATGGTTTTCCTTCAACCTTCAATAGTAACAAGAAGAAGGTGCTAACAGTGATAAACAAGATATCAATCAAAGACAATTTCTCTAGTTGTTTCTTGTTGCATCCTGACAGTAATTAGAATTAACAAACTGGAGTAGTTAATAGAAATGAGAAAGTACAAATTGTCTTGAGTAGTGAAGATAAATATCAAAATTATCTTGCCCAAAAATAGGAGCAAGGTCTGACTTTGCTGGGAAGCTCTGTGCTGAGCTCAGAAAAGCAGCAGCTTAAGATAGAAAATTGCTTTGTTATCAAGAATCCTATTAATAAAAACTAGGAACTCAGTGTGCTATCTATCTAAGACTCGATCTCAAATCTTTTTGGGATTTCGATAATAAACAGTTCAGCAACAGAACCTCATTTTCTTATAAATCCTAGTCCTTATTAAGTAGCTCATAAAGGACCTATCTTGCAGGTACTGTCCTTCGAAAATTGGATAGTTACAGTTGCGGATAATGACGACGTTTCCGTTAAATTCTGGAACATAGGTTAATATAACACTCAAATTGATGAAACTATCACGACACGATTCAATAAGAACTTTACAGCTGCCCTTATCGAGAATAACATTCAACCCTCTCCTATTCAGCGTCTAGAAATTGTGTAAAGCAATGGCGCAATAATAATTCTAGTCAGTTTCAAGTTCGTTATGGTAAAAGTTTTCCTTTAACATTTCTTTTGTACATTATTTTTGCTTGTCATGACATCCAACGAAAGAACCAATCTTAGAATCAAAATGGGACTGCAGCTCCCGCCTAGAATAGCTTATACTGCTTCACAATGGACTAATAACTAAAACTGATGCTCTATAAGAAAATAGATGTGGGTCCAACCACCAGTTCTTTTTTGTAGATGAAAACATTATTCTTAAACGATAATTTTTATGTATTTGTGATGCAAAGCAATTACACATAAAGAGACAATAACCCAATGCCCGGCAGCGCTCAACCAGGTAATTATAATCAATACTTAGTCTAAATGTATCTAATATCTTGTTTGTTGTTTAAAGCCAAAGGATTCATCTAGCTCATAAAGAATTTTCAAACTGTCTTTGAAGTTTATTCGAGCACTTTCCCTATCAACGACTTTGTTGTTGTTTCATCTAAGGAAAAGTCTCCAACAATCATTGCTGCTACACGCTCTAGCATTCAACCTATTACTTGGATTCCAGAGACAGATGAATTCAAAGTCCACTAATGGGATTCCAACACCTTGAAAGATTATGGAGATATCTAGAAAATACATCTATTTAAGAATATGATAAATCTCGTCGAAATCAATGAACTCCTGGTGATTCACTATCCGAAAGATAAAAATCCAGGAAGCACCAACAGAAGCATTACATTATCATCTCTCCAAATTCTAGACAAACCAACCAATTCTGTCTCATTTAATCAAGACGCTGAAAATCCTAGTCCTTTTACTTAAGGCGGAAATAATTTCAACAATGGAGGATAAAGAAATAATAGTCGTTACTAAGGACGCAATAATAATAATTATAATAATAATAACTCATATCGTAGATGATCTGAATCAGTTAGATCAACGTTGTTTGTATTTCTATGTTACGTTTGAATAAACCACTGTGATTATTATTACGTTTTTTATTATTTTTAAGCAGACACAACAGAGAGGTTTTATTTGTTTTGTTGATTCTCTAAGCTCAGTTTATATAAGTAATTATGTTAAAAATCAATTACTAATCTAAAAAAATAGAAAAGAAGTAGAAATTATTTTGCAAGATTAAAATTTAAAAATGAACGAAGACTACCAAAAACTACTTGTATGCGTTGACCCAAAGACGAAGTGGTTTTACACAATCAATACAAACACTAATGAGCTACGAATCGAAGAGGATGCGGAGCGAGATGAGACCATTCGGTAAAAAGCAGAAGAAGCAATAAAAGATCTTCAGAAGATTATCAACTTAGATGACACTAACTGGCTGTTTAAATCGGAGCAAGCTAAAAGACTACAGCGTCGCAAGATTCCTAGCTATCTTCTCAATAAAGACTGTTCTAAGTTTCCAAAATATCTGTGCTAATCAAATCTCTCCCTTGCTTTCTCAAAAGTAAACTCAATAAATCTGAATGTTAATCTTGAAGAATATTCGGTGCAGCTTCGTCTCAAACGTCCAGTAGATAGTACTTGGGATTGCAAGTCTCTCAAAATCGAGGCAGGTTTAGTTACAGGGTAATATAAATGATCGATATTTAAGCTTAAATTATCAATGAATTTTTTGCATTTTTAGCGCAGATGAGGTAATAAAAAACATTCTGAGAAAAATTTACAGAGAACACAAAATAGCACTCAAACCAGCAGATTAAAATCGACAGTTTATTCTTCAAGTAAAAGGCTTCAGAGAATATTTATCGGGAAATCATCCTATGCTGAATTATGACAGAGTCAGATCAAGTTTGAGAGGTCTCGATCACTTAGATGTAAAGCTAACTGAAATGCCAATAGTCAGTATATAAGCTGATCAGTTTCCTCCGATTTTTCGTAAGTTAATTCAGTTTTATTAAACAAACTAACAATATCCTTCCTTTAGAACGAAAAACAGCGGATATCGAAAAATAAATCTTCACTCCTATCGATTGGTAAACCTTCTATGAAGTCCCTATTCTTCTCTGGTACCCATGGGTAGATTTACCAGAAAAAGATGTGCCGAACCCTAATGCAGTTCTCAAATATAGAATGCGACTTCATAAAAATATTGTCCCACACAATGGAGGCAGTTCTCACAGATAATTTCAGGTATGTATTAATCAATGTGGATTACTTGTTTTAAACTGATTTTATCACAGAATTTGAGTGAAATTATGGAATAAAATGTAAATTCCGCAAAAGAAAGAGAATAATAGAGTGGAACAAGTCTATTCTCTGGAGAATGTGACACTTTGTTTAAAATCAGAATTTGTGGATTAGAGAATGTCTTTAAACTGCTGCATGCTATCGATCCCAAATTAAATGCAACAAAAGCAACTTTTAACGGATTCACTCAACCTTCTTATGTGACTATTGCTAGACATAATGCTGAAGAGAAAGAAGAAGGTAAGCACTCTAAAGAAGAAGGGAAATCATAAAAGGAAAACCATAAAAATCTCAAAGCTTCTCAAGATGAAGTTTAAAGACAAGTAAATATATTCAATATCTCAACTTAAATTAACTCTAATTCACTTATTTAAATAATTCAGCAATAAAAGAAGAACGAAGCATCTGCACATGTAGAGACATTAGTGACTCATCATGGTCCAAAAGGAGCAGAAGTCATGGGATAAATTTACAACTACTATGGCTTAAATATTGTGCCTTATCTGCTTTCAGTCGAAGTGATGCTCATGAATGGGTCAATCTGCTTCTGCAAGATGGAAACCAAAAGAATGCCGTTCGCTCAGATTTGTAAGTATAATGAGTGGATCTCATTCAATAATGTTAAGGTCTCTTAGCTTCCACTCGAATCCCGTTTGTGCTTTAATCTCAAACTCTACCCCCAAAATCATGCTGAACCGCAGATAATAGGATGCACAACAATGCAAATATTTAACATAGAAGGTCTTTTTTCATAAGGCCTGAATGCAATCAATGTCTGGCCGTATGTTACGATTATGAGAAAGCAACTGAATTTATTGATATGATTTGAATTTCTTTTATTAGGTTCTACAGAATTCATGGAAGATTGAGTTGTATGAATGAGTATTGGGGATACACAAACAAAGTCAAACATTCTGATGTGAAAGAAGAATAGAAACTTAAGGAGTACGTTAGCGCTAACTATTGTCGCTTATTCTTTCAGCTTGACAAGTTTATTGAACCGATGTATTACTCCTTGCGAGAAGAGAAAACAATGGAGTCGCTTGGCTTACCTAATCCTTACAAAAGTAGCTCTACATCTGAACGCCATAAAAACTTTAATCAGACTCCTAAAACTGAAGATCTAGCTCGATTACAGTTTCTATTGAATGCAGATCCTTTAAAAAGGTAGATTTTCATAATTAATTCATATTTCTAATTGTTTTTAGGCCTGATTTTACAGCTGAAGATAAGCATATTCTCATGATATCTCGTAATCATTACAAGACACTTACTTAAGCTTTGTAAGTTTTTCTTCTCGCTGTAGATTGGTTTGATCCTGAATAAGTTAAAGAAGCTCTTCTCATGCTAAAAATGTGGACTCCTCTACAACCAGAAGATGCTTTACCACTTTTAGACGCGCATATTTCAAACGAAAGTGTCCGTCTTTATGCTGTCGAGCGTATCAGTACATTTTCGGACGATGAGATAGCTCTCTACATGCTAGAATTAACATAACTACTCCTTTATGAAAGAAACCACTTTTCACCATTAGCTGAGATGCTTCTTGAACGATCTCTTTTAAATCCATTTGTTGTTGGTCATGAGTTCTTTTGGCAGCTGAAGAGTTAGCTTAGTATCAAAGCTTTTCATGAACGGTTTTCTCTTTTAATTGAGCAATATGTCATGATCTGTGGGTCTTTTCGCAAAGAGATATCCAATCAAGTCACTGTAATAATAGAATAATCAAAATATATTCTAATTTATCTAAAAATAGGTGAATGAATCATTGAAAAGTGTCGCAAAGATTATCTAGTCAGAAGCAAAAAGCAAGAAAGAACATAAAAAGTTAGAAGAAAGGACAAGGGAAGAGCTAGCGAAAATAAGGCCAAATCTTCCTATGCCTAGTTTCTCTCTAGCACTAGATAGCCGTATCTAAGTGACTAACTTTAATCGTCAAAATTGTCGTGTAAACCTAAAACAACTTTATCTTATTATGAATCTTACAATTTAGATAATTTTTTGATGAAAAGTGCATGAATTCAAAGAAAAAGCCTCTTTGGATAGAAGCAGTAAACCAAGTGGAATTGGACGATGATAGTGAGCCTCCTAATGAGAATGGATAGAGAAGTAATATCTATTTAAACCATTTTGTATTCTGATTATCAAAAATTATTAAAGAAAAAAAAATTGAGCAAGATCTCGTCATGAAGATTCTCTTCAAGAGAGGAGACGATATCAGATAGGATCAACTGACTTTATAACTGCTTAAAATCATGGATAAGATATGGCTTGATGCTGGATAGGATTACAGAATGAAACCATATAAAGTCATTACAACAGGTGATCAGGTAGGAATGATTGAAGTCGTTGTCAATGCTGAAACTACAGCTAACATCCACGGAGAACAAGGTGGCAGAGCAGGTGCTCTAATGGATGATACCTTGTATAAATACTTGAAAGAAAAAAATTAAAAAGATGGGTAATTTGAGATAGCTCAAGATAACTTTATCCGCTCATGTGCAGGATATTGTGTTGCGACCTACATTTTAGGTACTTTCAACCAAAACAAAATTGTTGCTAAATCATTCTAATTAACTAAATATTTGTAGGTATTGGTGATAGACATCCTGATAACATTATGTTAAGTCACACTGGGCATCTATTCCATATCGATTTCGGACATTTCCTAGGAAACTTTAAAAAGAAAATGGGTATCAACAGAGGTAATGTTTATTTAATTATTAAAGATGAATATTTGTTTAATAAGTATTCTTTTATTTTTTTTAGAAAGAGCACCATTTGTGTTCACTGAAGAGATGGCTTATGTCATGGGAGGCAAGCAAGCCGATAAGTTTAAAAGTTTTATGGATCTTTGTACTTAGGCATACAACCTCGTTCGAAAATCAGGAAATTTCATAATTAACATTTTCCTTCTCATGCTCGATGCAGGTTAGATTTGTTTTAAATATTCATTAGTTTTCATCATTTTTTAACAATAATGTAGGTATCCCTGAGCTGCAATCGATTAAGAACATCGAGTACTTGAAAAATAAGCTTGCACTTTAGCTGAGCGAGCAAGAAGCTGCTAATAAATTCAAAAAAGAAATTCACTATTCTCTGAATAGTAAATTCAGAAAATTAGATAACTTCATCCACAACATAGTCAAGAAATCAAGGACAGACAAGCTTCCAGTGCCTACTGTTAATTAGCCAGCTGCTGGAGCAAGTCTTCCTTAACAAAATTGATATTTTTTATGATTGTTTTTCACCACATTTTGGAGTGTATTTCATATTTTTTTAGTTTAAAAAACATACTTTAAATGATTTGCTGGACTTATTTACTTAAATTCTCACAAACATATGAAACATCTACTTCTTTTCAAATAAACATTCATAATCCATTGAGTTCTCTTTTAACATCTTCTAAAGCTTTTGAGTTTTGTTGGAGAAGTTCTTTAATCTCCTTTGTTTCTTCATCTAGATCATCACTATCAAATCCAATATCTAAATTAATACCATCTTCGTTTGATTCTTCGTTCGAGGAATCATTTGGTTCTTCAATACCTCCTGGAACTTTTTTATCACTAACGAATTTTCCTTTCTAATTTTAACTCTCCATACTAATAGATGTTACTTCATCATCACTATCTTTCAGTTCTTCAGCGTCATCATACATCATTACGCGTCTATCACGTTAATTGTTATCAAAAGCTTGAGCTTTAGTTAATTCTTTATCTTATTTTATTTGAGAAATACCTGGGACACCAAAGAAATTATCATCTAAGTATTGTTTGTTGTCAGTTATTTCTTATTGTTCTTTTTCATATTAACTTTGTTCATTATTGAGCTCTTCCAGTTTAAGATTCAACTTGAATATTGCTTTAATAAATTTAGCAGCTTCTGAAGAATTCGAATTTAAAAGCTAGACGTATTGTTTATATTTACTCTGCAATTGAGTTTATTGTCTCAACGCATCTTTGTATTCAGTTAGAGAACTTTAAAATTCGCAGTTCTGAGAAACAAGTTTATCACACTTTAGCTTATTCTCATTTCCTTCAAGCTACAAGACCATAAGCTCTTATTGTAGTTCTCGTTCCTGCTGCTTAGCTAGTTCAATCTCAGTCTCTAATTCCCATTATTTTTCTTCAGGTATAGAGCCCAATACAACTTTTGATTATTCAACTAACTCTCCTAATTTGGCTTTGAATCGCCCTTTATAAGACTATTATTAAGTATTATTGTTTTGAGTAACAATACTACTTGGCTTTGCAGTATTAGGTCTCATTATCTATTGTGAGTTACTCATTTTTTATGAATTTTCTCTACAGAACTGCAAGTATTCTGATTGAAATGTTTTAGATAGCTCCAAATCCATATCAGTAACAGAATCCCCATCTAGTTTCTTTAGTTTTAGCTTCCAAAGAATGTCATATTTATAATTAAATCGAGAGCTAACAGGATTTTATTCCAAATCAAGTTCTTCCAGCAAAGGAAGAGAACTAAGGGCCTCAATAGTTTAACTTAATCCTTTTATCTTATTCTTCATTAGAGACAGGGTCTTTATCTGAGAAAGAGATTCAATACCTGATATGGACTCAATCTTATTGCCACTAAGAAAGAGTTTTTACACTTAAGTATGTCTAAAGATTGCAGTGATATTTGAGACAGCATTGTATTCAAGACTAATCTCGAGAAGACACATATTCGGGATGCTGTAAAGTGCCTGAATAGAAGACATTCTTGGATTATGGCAAATGCTAAGGAAACTTAATTAGCTCATTTCACTCCAATCAAGTTGATCTGTGTCATCTAGGAACAGCAGGTTTTTATTTCTTAAGATCAGCTCAGTAATTTCGCTTAGAGCTGAACATCCTGTGTACTCCAAAATAAACTATTAACTCAATATTTTCTAAGTTAATTCTTCATTTTAAATTCTTTCAAGTTCTTTTTCTTGTTAATTTTTGTCAATTAGTTCTGCTTATCCTTTTTGTTTAGGCTCTGTTGAATCCTCTTCCTCATTTTCATCATCATCCTCTGAGAAATTAATTTGTAAAATTTAATCTTCTTTATCTAATTCTTCATCCTTGTCTGATTCCGCTTCATCACTACTTTCTTTATTCAAGTATTCTTTTGAAATCTGGTTTTCTTTAATGTTATCTAATTTTTAATTTTCAATTGGCAGTTTTATTTGTGAGTTATTTCCACTTTGTTTTATTGAGTTTGCGATCTATTTCTTGCCAAAAAGGATTTCTTCTTTGGTTCTTGCTGGAGTCGAAGAGAAGGAAGAAGAACAACTGGAGCTTGAATTTGTTTGTTTATGGCTTGAAAGTTATTATTCTGAAGTTGCGTTTTTTATGAATTTGGCTTCAGATACATCCTTTTCCTGAGATTTAATATGAGATATGGCTTCCATTCTTTTTGATGCCGCTAGATTTTTTGCTGGAGAAGATAAGAAAGAGTTTTTTATATTTGCGAAATCGATATTATTCGTAGAAGAACTGGTAGTGTTAAACGTTGAGGAGGAAGATGAAGAGGGTCTGCTGCTTATTTTTGTTGTCTGATGAGAAGAAGTTAGTTTTTTTGAAGAAGATAGGTTTCCACTGCTGCTGACAATATTGCTAGCTATTTGCTAAGCTTATCTGATAACTGGATGGAGATCGTCACTATTTGCATTCCTTGTCTTTGTTGGCTACGATGAAGATGTGCTTTGTGTTTAAATCTGAGGTAATTTGATAGAAGAGTTACTCATACTTTGAGATAAATTTGAGTTATTATGATTGCTATTTTTCTCATGAATTCTAAGTTAATGGTCACGAAGACGAGCTTCGCTTTCAAATTTCCTTCCACATCTATCGTACTTGCACACAAAATTGGTTCCACCATTCTCTTCTGGGTTTGCGAAGAAATGCTTATCACTTTAGCTCATGCGATTTATTCGGCCTGAAAACGTGCCAAAGTGGTTCTTTGCTTATTAGAAACTTAGATTATTCAAATATTAATCGAAGCTACTCTTTCCTTGGCTTGCGTTGCCAGGTTCAAAAATTCCATATTTTTTCATTTTTGAACTTCTTTAAAAACTAAAATATTGCTCAATAGAAAAATAGAAAATAGGAGAGAGAGAGATCAATAATTTTATTGAAGACCTTCTGTCCAATTCTGGTACCATTTTTCTAGTATTATCTTTTCCTTTTTTGGTAATTTTTTGGCATTAAAATGAACACAAAGATATTAAAAAATAGATAACAACACATAAAATAAAGTAATTGGAATTTTAATGTTAAAGTTATGAGCAAAAAATATGATTGGAGCACAATCAAAGCTTTTTAATTAAGAAATATTTTGGCTGAGTGACAAAGAGAGGAGAACTTCAAATGGGCTTTGTTAAGAGATAGATCTACCTAAATCGTTATTATGGACTCTTTCAATTGCAGGTACTGCTAAAAAGCGAAAAGCTACTATTTGTGTTGTTTGTTTCAAAGAATCTAAAGAGGTCTTTATCTTCTGTAGGAGTAGGGTAACATTCAAGAGAGGAAGCAGGTAGTAAAGAAGACACTTCTGAAGAGACTTTAAAGAGTAGATTTTTTTCAAGTGGACGATTTAAGAAATTATCTATCTCATTTTTCAACAAAATAGTCTTGATATTCTCCTTTTGATTCTTTGGCTTTGAGTCTTGTTTGATGTTGGTAATGTTAGTATAAGGGAGGGTATTATTGTTTTAATAATAATTAGAATAGTCTCGTAGGGGTATCCTGGTTTGCACATGAGGCCTCGATGATAATGTGTTGTATTCATTTTTATCTTCTGCGAAATCATTGTAAAGATCCTTGAAGGTCATTTTCTCAAAGAATTTGTTTAAATCTATGCTGTCACTTCCATACAAAGAGCATTGTCCAGTTAATCCTCTGAAGTTTGGACTACCCAGTTCACTACTGTTGTTGCTAGATTCACTTTCTCTCTCCCTTTGAGAATAAAATAAGTTTTCAACAATGAAGACACTGCAAGAAAAATCCCTTTCTGTTGTTTCATTTATTTACCTTTCCTCGAAGAATTGAAGAGAGCCCATTTGCCGATAAGATAAGGAGACTAAAGATAAAGTTATTTGCTATTTTAATTTGAAAGAAAAGTTTTTGAGTTAAAATTCCGCGTTTCTGAAGCCCACCTAGTTTTTAATTGACTAAAATTTATT